>Ga0081606_1000025_pt1 | contig 192856 bp, 159 predicted proteins | sample EareggfetidaYelm_FD_71127 | JGI IMG/M metagenome (GOLD analysis project Ga0081606, IMG submission 71127) | Earthworm egg capsule microbial community from the University of Washington, USA - E. fetida Yelm (SPADES assembly) (version 2) | ecosystem: Host-associated > Annelida > Reproductive...
TGAGAGGGGAAAGGCCGCCCAGGTGTGGGACCAGGTGCAGGAGACCCTGGAGCAAGCCTCGTTGATGGCGGGCGAGCAAGACGAGAGCAAGACGCAGCAACTCCAGGTAGTGGCGGAGTCCTTGTCCCAGTCACTCGGCTCCTCCGAGCCTCCCCAGTGCAAGGGCCAGGAGCACCACCTCATCTCCCGGCCCATCGCCAAGGCATTGGCGGACCATCCCACGCTCAAAGGGCTCTACAAACCCCGGGATCCGCGCTTCGTGACCCGGGCCAGGGACGAACAGGCACACTGCGGCTACCAGCAATGGCACCGTGGTGTGGACGAGGAAGTCATCGAGTGGCTCGATGACACCCCTGGAGCAACACCCAAGGAGTTCATGGACAAATTGCGTGAAATTTATAGTCGCCCCGCGATGAAGGCGAGGTTTCCCCATGGATTCTGAGTCCTCCGACGCCTCACGATTCTTCGTCCTCGAAGAGGGCACCCATGGGTCCCGCTACGATGTGGCCGTCGACACCGTCGAACCCATCAACCGCGCGGATGCGCCTCGCTGCCCACGCTGTGGGGCATTCGTCGGGTTGTTGAAATGGCTCCCACCCCACCGGGTCGAATTGAAGCTGCACGGGGAGGAGCTTGGGGATTTCATCAAGAAGTCAGCATATGACCTGCTCCTCTCGGAGCGATTCGTGGACGCCTTCCGCGCGGAAGCTCTCACCGGCCTGGACGACTTTCATCCCGTCGAGGTCGTCCAGGTTCGTCGCATGAAGAAGAGGCCTTGCCAGCCCCTCACCATCCCCAGCTACTCCGTCGCCTCGACCTGCTTTGGCCGGGCGGCGGTGGACCTGATGCTCAACCGCGCACGCACCACCAAGCCCATCACGTGCCTGGAATGCCGCTCGACGACCATCAACGCCATTCACGGCGTCATCCTGGAACCGGGCACCTGGCAGGGCGAGGACATCTTCCGCCCCCGGGGTCTGCCGGGAACCCTCGTCGTCTCCGAGCGATTCAAGGACTTCGTCGAGAGGCACAGGCTGACCAACATCCGGCTCACTCCCGCCGAGCAGTACGTGAAGGATCCCTCCAACCTCGGTCCCGCTCCCCTACCGACAGCGTGAGTCAGGCCTCCCGACAGGACTCAAACGACGGGGAGCAGGACGATCATCAACACGTCCCACAATGCGTGGCTCACCCAGGGTGCCACGAGGCCCTTGCGCCACTCGGCGAGCAGGCCCCACGCGAGCGACGTGGGAAACGCCGCGAGCGCCAGCAGGGGCTGCTGGAAGAACAACAGCACGAGGCTCGACAGGCCCGCGGACACCAGCACGGCCACCCGGCTCCCCAGCCTCGGCCGCAGCGCTCCCTGCACCACGCCCCGCCAGAACAACTCCTCGGCTGGGGCGAGCACCAGCGCCAGAGACACCGCCGCCACCCACCCTCCCCGCCCGAAGTTCGCGTAGACATCCATCAGCGGCGTGCACAGCACCCGCGAGAAGCCCCCGCACAACGCCCACAACACCCCGCGCGAGCCCACGTACAGCACGCCCGCGAACGTCACGCCCCACAGCACGTCCTCGCCCCGAGGCGTGAGCAACGCCCTACCCTTCCTCCCGAGCGCCATCAACGACAACCCCGCCCACCCGCCGCAATAGAGCGAGGCCCACGCATAGAAGTGCGGCGGGTTCCAGCGCACCAGCGCCGTCCACCCCAACACCGCCAGCCCCGCGGCCACGAACCAGCCCAGGCGCGCCTCGTCCATCGTTCCCGAGTCCTTCATGGCAGCGGCAGCTCCAAATCCCGCAGCAGCGCCTCGGCCGCGCGCCGGCCCGACACCATGGCCCCCTCGATGGAGCCGTTCTCCCGGTAGTCCCCGCATGCGTACAGCCCAGGAGAAATCCGCACCCGCCGGTGGGGCTCCTCGAAGACCTCGGGGGATTGCACCGGCAGCGCACGGGGAATCATGTACGTGCGCAGGTGCCTCCACCCCGCCACGCCCGCGCCGAACCACTCCGTGAGCTGCTCACGCACACGCGCCTCCACGTCCCTCGCGTCCTCCGCCAACTCCAGCACCGACACCGACACCAGCGCCTGGCCCGCGGGTGCATACCCGGGCGCCACCTCGCTCATCACCGCGAGGTTGTTCACCGGCCCCCGCCCCTCTCCGTTGAGCACCAGGTAGGGACCGCGCACGGGAGGCTCGGGCACGGCGAAGTACAGGCACGTCACGCCCGTCATCCGCCGGGGCGGCAGGCCCGGCAGCAGCTCCTCCGCCGAGGGCCCGTCCGTCGCCACCACCACCGCGTCACACTCCTCCCGCGCGCCCGACATGAGCCGCACCCGGTGGCCGAATACCTCCTCCACCAGCGTGTCCAGCCGCAACGAGCCCTCGGGCAGCTTCCCGGCGAGCTGCTCGGAGAGCGAGCCCATGCCCCGCGCGGGCACCGCCGCGGCCCCCGAGGCGAACATCCGGACGACGAACTCCAGCATCCGGCTGGAGGTGCGCAGCTCCTTCTCCAGGAAGACGCCCCCGAGGAAAGGTTGGAAGAAGGCCTCCACCATGGCGTCGGAGAAGCCCACGTCGCGCAGGTACTCGCGGGACGTCTTCTGCGGGCGCAGGAACACGTCCTCCAACTCCCCCGCCCGCGCCTGCGTCCACAGGTCGAGCACATTGAGCTTGTCCGAGAACGAGCCCACGGGATTGAAGACGCTCAGGAGGGCGTCCAGCGGCCGGCGGAACGGGTCCGCCACCCGGTGGAGTCCGCCCCCCCGCCATACCAGCGCCCCGGGAAAGAACGGCTTCAAGTCGAGTGCCGGGTAGTCCAACCACTGGGGAGGCTCCGGGTAGGCGGTGAGCAGCACCTGGAAGCCCCGGTCGAGCAGGAAGCCGTCCACGGCGTCCGTGCGCACCCGGCCCCCCACCCCGTCGCGCGCTTCCAGCACCCGCACCTTCACCTTTGCCCGGTGCAGCATCCGGGCGCACGTGAGCCCCGCCAGTCCGGCCCCCACCACGATGACGTCCGGTTTCGCCACGCCTCACTCCTCCGTGAAAACCAGAATCTCCGTCCTATCTTGATTCCCCGGAACAGCCCCGTCAGACTCAGGGAGGAATATAGGAGGAACCGGACACCTTGTGCCTTTGAGGTGTCCTGTGCGCTTCGAGTTCGAGTGGAGAATCGAGAACCATGTTGAGTGTCATCGACGGTGACGTGGCGCGGCGGGAATAGCGCCATGACCCTCAAGGAAGCATTGAGCCGGGTGGTGAGTCGGCACGATCTGACCCGCGAGGAGATGGCCGCCGTCATGGGCCTGATGCTCGCGGGAGAAGCCACGCACGCCCAGGTGGGTGGCTTCGCGGTCGCGTTGCGCATGAAGGGCGAGACGGAAGACGAAATCCTCGGGGCCGCCGAGGCCATGCGGGCGTGCGCCACGCGCATCTATCCCAAGGCCGACGTGGTGCTCGACACGTGCGGCACGGGCGGAGACGGCGCGCACACCTTCAACATCTCCACGGCCGTGGCCCTCGTGGCCGCGGGCGCGGGGGTGACGGTGGCCAAGCACGGCAACCGGGCGGTGTCCTCGCGCTGTGGCAGCTCCGACGTGCTCGCGGCCCTGGGCGTGTCCATGGACCGCTCACACGAGCATGTGACGCATGACATCGACACGCACGGGGTGGGCTTCCTCTTCGCGCCCTCGCACCACAACGCCCTGCGCAACGTGGCGCCCGCGCGCCGGGAGATCGGCCTGTACACCATGTTCAACTTGTTGGGCCCCATGACGAACCCGGCGGGCGCGCGCTTCCAGCTGCTCGGCACCTTCGCGGGTGAGCGGCTGGAGCAGACGGCGCGCGTGCTGCGGCGGTTGGGCAGCCAGCGCGCCTGGGTGGTGCACGGCAGGGACGGGCTGGACGAGCTGTCCCCCTGCACGTCCTCCGACGTGGCGGAGCTGCGCGAGGACGGCTCGGTGCGCACCTTCACGCTCACGCCGGAGGACGCGGGGCTCGAGCGGGTGAAGCCCGAGTCCATCGTCGGCGGAGACGTGGAGGAGAACGCCCGGCGCTTCAAGTCGCTGCTGGAGGGCGAGCGCTCCGGAGTCCGCACGGCCGTGGTGCTCAACACCGCGGCGGCCCTGGTGGTGGTGGGCAAGGCGGTGGACCTCAAGGAGGGCGCGATGCGGGCGGTGGAATCAATCGACTCGGGCGCGGCGGCCTCCAAGCTGGCGGCGCTCGTGAGCGGGACCTTCCCATGAGCGCGCCTCCCGAGGACAAGCTCGCGGCCATCTTCGCGCGCAAACGCCAGGAGCTCGCCGCGCGCGGGCCCCGCGTGGCCGGGCATCCCCGCCCGCCTCCGCGGGACTTCACCGCGGCCCTCACCCGGCCCCGTCCGGGCCAGCCCATCAACGTCATCGCCGAGGTGAAGCGCCGCAGCCCCTCCGGCGGCGACTTTCCCCACGCGGACCTGGTGGCGGTGGCGCGGGCCTACGAGGCCGCGGGCGCCAGCGCCCTGAGCGTGCTCACGGACGACATGGACTTCGGAGGAAGCATCGAGGATCTGCTCCAGGTGCGCGCGGCCACGTCCCTGCCGGTGCTGCGCAAGGACTTCCTGGTGGCGGCCCGGGAAGTAGAGGAGAGCGCGGCCCTGGGCGCGGACGCGGTGCTGCTCATCGCGGACGCGCTGGAGGACGGCGAGCTCGCGGAGATGGTGGCGGCGGCTCGCGCGAGCCGGGTGGCGGCGCTCGTCGAGGCCCACACCCAGGCCCATGCCGAGCGGGCCCTGAAGGCGGGCGCGGAGCTGGTGGGGCTCAACAACCGGAACCTCGCCACGCTGCGCACGGACACCACCACCGCCCTGCGGGTGATTCCGCTCCTGCGCGGCCAGGCCAGGGCCTTCGTGGCGGAGAGCGGCCTCAAGACGCGCGAGGACTTCGCGGCCGCCCGAGCGGCGGGCGCGGACGCGGTGCTCGTGGGCGAGTCCCTGCTGCGTGACGCCGATCCGGGCCAGGCCCTCGCGCGGCTGCTCGCGCCCGAGGGCGCGCCGTGAGCGTCCGGGTGAAGATTTGCGGCGTCACCCGCGTGGAGGACGCGCGGATGGCGTGGGCCGCGGGCGCGGACGCGCTGGGGCTCAACTTCTATGCGCGCTCGCCCCGGTACGTGACGCCCGAGCAGGCGGCGGCCCTGGCGCGCACGCGGCCCGGGTTGGGCGCGGTGGTGGGCGTCTTCGTCAACGAGTCCCCGGAGGTCATCCGGGCGCGGGTGCGCGACTGCGGACTGACGGCGGTGCAGTTGCACGGAGACGAGCCCCCCGAGGCCTGCGCGGGCCATGGCGTGCCGGTCATCAAGGCCCTGCGGGTGCGCACCGCCGAGGACGTGGAACGGGCCCGGATGTACGTGGGCGCGGGCGACGTGACGACGCTGCTGTTGGATGGAGCGGCGCCGGGGTATGGCGGCGGTGGAGTAGGATTCGACTGGTCGCTCGTGGCGCGACTGGCGGACGTGGGCACGCCGGTGCTGGTGGCCGGAGGGCTGCACCCCGGCAACGTGCTCGAGGCCGTGCGGGCCACCCGGCCCTACGGCGTGGATGTGGCGAGCGGGGTGGAGTCGAGCCCCGGCATCAAGGACGCGGACGCGGTGCGGGCTTTCCTCCGCGCCGCGAAGACCCTGTTTTCGGAGTGAGAGACCCCATGGACACGCAAACCGCCCCGGGCCGCTTCGGCCGTTATGGCGGCCGTTATGTGCCGGAGACGTTGGTGCCGGCGCTGCAGGAGTTGGAACTCGCCTACGCCGAGGCCCGCAAGGACCCGGCCTTCGACGAGCAGGTGGCGCAGGTGCTGCGCGAGTACGTGGGGCGCGAGACGCCGCTGACGCCCGCGCGCCGCCTCAGCGCGCTGTGGGGCGGGGCCGAGGTGTGGCTCAAGCGAGAGGACCTGGCGCACACGGGTGCCCATAAAATCAACAACACCATCGGCCAGGTGCTGCTCGCCAAGCGGATGGGCAAGCGGCGCATCATCGCGGAGACGGGCGCGGGCCAGCACGGCGTGGCCACCGCCACCGCGTGCGCCCTGTTCGGCATTCCCTGCGAGGTGTACATGGGCGCGCTGGACGTGGAGCGCCAGGCGCTCAACGTCTTCCGCATGAAGGCCCTGGGCGCCACGGTGCACGCGGTGGAGTCCGGCTCGCGCACCCTCAAGGACGCGATGAACGAGGCCATGCGCGTCTGGGTGGCCCAGGTGGAGGACACCTACTACGTCATCGGCAGCGCGGCCGGCCCCCACCCCTACCCCACCATCGTCCGCGACTTCCAATCCATCATCGGCAAGGAGGTGCGCACCCAGTCGCTCGTCTCCTTCGGCCGGCTGCCCGACGCCATCATCGCGTGCATCGGCGGCGGCTCGAACGCCATCGGCATCCTCCACCCCTTCATCGGCGACACGAGCGTGCGGCTGGTGGGCGTGGAGGCCGGCGGCCATGGACTCGACTCGGGACAGCACGGCGCGTCCCTGACGCTCGGCACCGAGGGCGTGCTGCACGGCTCGCGCTCGCTCGTGCTCCAGGACGAGCATGGGCAGATCATCGAGGCGCACTCCATCTCCGCGGGCCTGGACTACCCGGGCGTGGGACCGGAGCTCGCGCACCTGGCGAAGCAGGGCCGCCTGGAGGTACGCACCGCCACGGACACCGAGGCGCTCGCGGCCTTCTACCAGGTGAGCCGCACCGAGGGGATTCTCCCCGCCCTGGAGTCCTCGCACGCCTTCGCGCGCGCCGCGGACCTGGCGCGGGAGCTGGGCAAGGGCAAGCACCTGGTCATCAATTGTTCGGGCCGGGGCGACAAGGACGTGGCCACCATCGCGGCGCGCGGCATGCCCGCCGCCATCCGTCTGGAGGGAGCATGAGCGGGGAAATCGCGGGCGCGTTCAGCCGGGCCAAGGCGCGCGGCGAGGGCGTCCTGGTGGCGTACGCCATGGCGGGAGATCCGGACCTGGCGCGCTCGGTGGACGTGTTCGCCGCGTGCGTGGAGGGAGGCGCGGACATCCTGGAGATTGGCGTCGCGTTCAGCGATCCCATCGCCGACGGGCCCGTCATCCAGGCCGCGTCCGAACGGGCACTCAAGGCGGGCTCCACGCTCCGGCGGGTGCTCGACGAGGTGGTGCCCGCGGTGCGCGAGCGCTGCCCCCATACGCCGCTCGTGGTGATGACGTACGTCAACGTGGTGATGGCCCTGGGCGAGGAGCGCTACGCGAAGCTCGCCCGGGAGCGAGGCATCTCCGGCACCATCCTGCCGGACCTGCCTCCCGAGGAAAGCCTCTCCATCCGCGCCGCCTTCGACCAGGAGGGGTTGGATCTCATCCCCCTGTGCGCGCCCACCACGTCCCCCAAGCGCGCGGAGGGCATCGCCCGGGACGCGCGCGGCTTCGTCTACTGCGTGTCGGTGGCGGGCGTGACGGGCATGCGCTCGCAATTGCCCGCCAACCTCTCCGAGCGACTGGGGCTGGTGCGCAACGTCTCGCCCGTACCGGTGGTGGCCGGCTTCGGCATCTCCTCGGCCGAGCAGGCCCGGGTGGTGGGCGCCCATGCGGATGGTGTCGTGGTGGGCAGCGCCATCGTCCGCGCCGCCCAGGCCGATGGACCCGGTGCCGCCCGTCAGGTCTGCGCCGACATCAAGCAGGGCCTGCGGCGCTGAAGGCCTGGGGAGCGGCCCCCCGCTTCCCGTCTTCAAGGAGTGGGAGATGAGGGCTCGGGCATGAGCGGGCCCGGAACAAACCCTGGCGGAGGCGCCAAGGGAGTCGAGTCGTCAACCGCGAGCGGAGGCGCGGCTTCCGGCGCTGGCGTCGGCTCGGATGGAGCAACCTCCGCCGCCTCGGGTGGCGCCTCGGCCACGACTTCTCCCTGCTCGGTCACCGCGTACTCGTACCACCAGTCGAGCACACGACTTCGGGGACCTCCGCACCGATCGAACCGTTGGTGCAGAACCACGTAATACAAATCCGACCCCGCCTGCTTGAAAACCGCGACATCCAAACCCTGCTGAGGGCTGGAACACCCGCGAAACAATCGCTCACTTTCATTGTGAGCAACCATCTCGCGCACGGCTGCCCCAGCGGCGATCACAGCTCCCGCTTCCATGGGAGCACCCACCAGCGAGGCCGTGGTGTCATCAGGCCACACCACCTGCCTCGCGGGTGTGGGACGCCAGAGGGTACAGCCCCCATTCACCACTGCGAGCACCATGAGTCCCCATACTCGTTGGCGGCGACGCCAACGGGCACCTTCATCGTCGAAGCGACGAGCGAGCAGTTCGGCATTGTCCATCGAATGTCTCCGCAACCGGGCAGCCCGGCAACAAGACAGGGGTTTATGGCTCTCCCTGCCATGACGACTATTCACGCAGCAACCGCAGAGGCTCAGGAGTGCATTGAGGCTTTTTGCTGATACTTCCAGGTCCTCTTGGAGCACAATTCCCAAGCGTGACCCAGTTGACTCGCGCATCACTCCATTGCTGAACCTCGCCCGTGGGGAAGTAGCGAAGGAAGACACGTGTGCCATCTGGACGCTCCGCGACCACCGCGGAGGCCATCTCGATAGCGATACCCTTGTAATGCACTGGAAGTGGATTGCCCGGAATCAAACGCACTTCCGCCATGGCCACGTAGGAGTTCAGGCCATCCGCTGGCCATGTCCCGAGGTCAATCGCCGAAGGAGAACTCCCGTAGGGATGATTATGAATGAAGCCCACGACCCACACCTGAGACGGGGGGAAGTCCGCATCATCAACAACGGTAAATGGCTCACACTTCTGGTGGCTTCCAGTGACGGGCTCAGTCACTCGCCAGGAAAGGGAATCCTCGGTTCCAGCCACGTAGACCGTTGAGCAATACTCCGTGGACAGGCCCACAATGGGCGCTCGGCCACGTCTCGAAGCAAGCCAATGGGAATGGACGTATCCCCCGTGGGCATCTCGACAGCGGGCACCTCCGGCCAGGGACCCTTCGCGGCGTCCATGTCCCGAGCGCCTAGGCGCTGCGAAGAGGAGGCCGCACAACCCAGAACGAGCGTGAACAGCACAACCCCCAGTGGGTCCGAGGCATCAAATCCGCGACCCACATGCACACTCCAGAATGAACACTCAAGGCCCATTCCACTGTATCCTCCGCGTTCCGAGGGGGCAACGCACGCACTTGGGCCATGAGAAGCGAGCCCTCGATGACGCGCGGTCCGGATATGTTGATGCAACGTGACTGATCCAAGGAGCGCACGTCCATGAGGTTGTTCGGGATCCCGTTCTCACCCTGGACCGAGAAGGCCCGCTGGGTGCTCGACCATCACCGGCTCGATTACACCTTCCAGGAGCATGGGCCCGTCCTCGGGGAGCTGCGGCTCCGGGCGCTCATGCGCCAGCCGACCGGACGCATGACCGTGCCGGTGCTGGAAGCGGACCGCTGGTACAAGGACTCGTTCGAGATCGCCCGGCACGCGGATGGGCTCGGCCAGGGACACCGGTTGTTCCCCCCGGAGCGCCTCGACGAGCTCGCCGCCTGGAACGCGCGGAGCGAGGTAGCGCTCGCGGCCGCGCGCGCCATCTTCCTGCTTGGCTCCGTGGACCAGCCACGGTTCCTCGATTCGGTCCTCCCTCCCGGCGTCCCCGCGGGAATGCGTCCGCTCCTCAGGCCCATGCTCCGCCGAGGCATGGAGTCCCTCATCCAGAAGTACAGGATGAGGGAGGACACGGGACGGCATGAGAGCGTGGTCACCGAAGCGCTGGATGCGCTGGCCGCGACGGTGTCCCTGGAGCGGCCCTACTTGCTCGGAGCGTTTTCGTACGCGGACATCGCCATGGCCGTGACGCTCCAGGGCGTGAGTCCCGTGGATGAGGCCTTCATGCCCGTGGGGCTCGGTGGGCGGGAGGCCTGGAGCCAACCCAGGCTCGCGGCGCGCTACCCGGGGCTGATCCAATGGCGCGACGCGCTCTACGCGAAGCACCGCCGGCCAGCGACCGCTTGAGCCCACGAGCCACCGCGCCCGGCAGGACCGCTACGGATAATTGACAGGCGGAGGCGGCGTGCCCGGCAGGGGGATGAACTCCGTCTCCCCCTCGATGCGGCCGAAGCGCTGGGCCCGCCAGTCCTCCTTCGCCTGCTCGATGCGCTCCTTGGAGCTGGAGACGAAGTTCCACCAGATGTGGCGCGGGCCGTCCATCGGCTCTCCCCCGAGCAACAGCACGCGGGCGCCTTCACTGGCGCGCAGGCACACCTCCGCCCCCCGTTGGAAGACCGCCAGGTTTCCCGCCTGGAGCGTCCCCGTACTCAACTCCACCGAGCCGTCCACCACGTAGGCGGCGCGCTCCTCGTGCTCGGCCGTGAGTCCCAGCACCGCGCCTGGCTCCAATGCCACGTCGGCATAGAACAGCTCCGAGTGCGTCTTCACCGGCGAGCGCTCGCCGAACAGCGAGCCCGCGACGAGGCGGATGCGCGCCCCACCATCACCGAACTCCGGCAGCGTGGACGCGGCGTGGTGCACGAACGAGGGCGCCGTCTCCTCGACGGCCTTGGGCAGGGCGACCCAGATCTGGATGCCGAGCACCCGCCCTCCCGGAGTACCGGCGGCGTGGGTGATGTGCTCGGAGTGCGCGATACCCCGGCCCGCGGTCATCCAATTGACGTCCCCCGGGAGGATGCGCTGCACGCTGCCCACCGTGTCGCGGTGCAGTCCCTCGCCCTCGAACAAGTAGGTGACGGTGGACAACCCGATATGCGGGTGCATCCGGACGTCCGAGGCGCCTCCGGCCGCGAAGTCCACGGGCCCCATCTGATCGAGGAACACGAAGGGGCCCACCATCCGGCGTCGAGCCTGGGGCAGCGCGCGCAGCACGCTCATGCCTCCGCCCAGGTCCGCGCTCCGCGCCGCGAGGACGAGTTCGACTTCCGCTGCTTCCAAGAGATGGATGCTCATGGGCGCAACCGTAGGCGGATACCCCGCCCCTGAGTAGCTCCCACCATGGAACAGACCGTCCCACGCGAGCAACACCGGGCGCGCTCTACCGCGCGTGAAGCCTCTGACTCTAGGATGCCGGGTGTCGTCCCTCACCCCCACAGCAGGAGCTGGACATGAAGAACCCCTGGATGAAGGCCGTCTTCCTCACGGTGACCCTGGCGTTGAGCGCTTGCGGCGGCACGCAGGAGACCCCCGACGAAGCCCTGCCGGAATCGGGCGACGTGGAGCAGTTGCTGCCGCAGTGTGACGAGGAGGGTCAGTGCCCGGTCGGCTTCTACTGTGCGGGTGGACCGGGCAGCACGTGCCGCCGGGGCGTCGTGGCGATGCCGTACCAGTGCACCACCGAGGGCCTCTGCCCCAAGGGGTACTACTGTGACGGAGGACCGGGCGGTATCTGCCGCCGGGAGCTGTCCCTCGCCGAGTAGGCCCCTGGACGTTCGGGCCCGTCCTCATAGTGAGGCGTGGCCCGGGGTTCTCACCGCTCAGGGCGTTGGCGTGAGAATGTCTGGTGGGAAGGTGCTCGCGTCGTTGGGGTCGATGCCCGCGTCGATCAGCTCCTTCATGTGCTGGCTGTGGGCATCGCACAAGGGAGTGCCGGTCGAGGGGCGGACGATGACGGTCTTCCAGGCCAGCAGCGCACCATCCGGCATCTTCTGGGTCTGGAAGATGAAGTCGCCCAGCCGCTCCTGCGCCACGATCTTGTCCTTCGTGTTGCGCGTGTCGCGCTGGCCCCGCGTGTTGTAGAGCGGCTGGGTCCCAATGATGTCGTCGTTGAGCGAGTCCTCGAAGTAGAGCTGGGACGTCACGGACTCGGTACCGGCGATCTTGATCGTGAAGTGGATGTGGACGGCCCGGCCCGAGTACCAGCCCGGAAAGCAGGTATCGAAATCCACCCGGCCGTCGGCATCCGTCGTCTGCACGCCACGGAACCACCGCGCGGCGCGGGCCTCTTCGCTGTCGGGATTGCAGAACGGGTGCTGGTCGTCGCCCGAGTAGACCCCCGCCGGTCCGGCATGCCAGATGTCGACGGTCGCACCCGGAACGGGCTCGCAGGACTCATCCAGCACGCGAAACGCGAGGCGCACGGGCAGACCCGCGTGGCCCTCGCTGATGTCCTTGCGCACCCATGTGGTCCCATAACAGGGGCCCAGGATCTGCTCGCACGTCAGCGTGCAGGCGGTCCCCAGCTCGGAGGTGAAGGGATTGGGGTAGGCGCTGGTGCCGGTCATCGCGGCGGTCCCCCCGCTCGCCCAACCCGCTCCTTCAATCACCGGGGCCTCGCCACCACAGGCCAGCAACTGGCCGAGAGGTATCGCCGCCAACGTCATACCGAGTGCGCCGAGAACTTCCCGGCGCGTCATGTTCTTTGTCGTCGTGCTCATGAGGGATCTCCTGGGAGCGTCAGGTACCGTGGCTCTCAATGGACAACAAGACAGCGAAAAGGAAACCCGAGGTTGTCATTCCGGCAACCCCGCCAGCGGACCTGCGGGACCTTCGTGCCTTCTGCCTGGTCGTGGACCACGGCTCGCTCACCGCCGCCGCCAGGCTCCTCGGAGAGACCAAGGGCGCGGTGAGCCGGAGACTCACGCGCTTGGAATCCACCCTCGGCGTCTCCCTGCTCCGCCGGAGCCCTCGGCTCGTGCGACCCACGGAGGATGGACTCCTGTACCGGCAGCGTGTCGGGCGGGCGCTCGAGTTGCTCGAGGACGCGACGAATGAACTCAACGAAGCACGGGGGCATCCTCGTGGGCGGCTGCGCGTCACCGCTCCGCCAGACTTCGCCAATACCGTGCTCGCTCCAGTGCTCGCGCGATTCTGTGAGTCCCATCGGGACATCTCATTGGAACTGCTCTTGACCGACCGGGAGCTCGATTTCGATGCGTACCAGTTGGACGCCGCGCTTCGCGTGACCTCGGCCCTTCGAGACTCCTCGCTGGTCGCGCGACGGCTTTTCGCGGTGCGGCTTGGCTTTGTCGCCTCACCGGGGTACCTCGAACGAGAGGGTCGCCCGCGCCGCCTGGCGGAACTCTCGGCGCATCGCGTCCTGATGATGCGTCGGGACGGCGCTCCGAGCGGCGTTCGCCTCACGCCGAGCGTCGTGGCACAGGATGGGGCGTTCCTGCGCTCCCTGGCCCTGGCGGGTGTGGGAATCGCCATCCTCCCCCTGGCCATGGTCGAGCCAGACCTCGCCAAAGGGCGACTGGTCCAACTGCTGCCCGATCAGGACCCGTCACGCGAGTTCTCCTTGTACCTGCTGCACCCGGCCACCACGTGGATCCCCGCCAGGGTCCGCGCGTTCCGCGACTTCATGGCTCATGAGTTCCCGAAGCGCGATGCCACGGACCTCATCCATAAACCGGAATACAGGTAAATCTTGACTTCATGGGAGAACCGGGAGCAGCATCCGCGCGCCGTGCTCCCTGCTCCAGAAAGGAGTGCCTGATGCCCTCCACCCGGTCGTCTCACCGTCGCCGCACCCGGCGAGGTCCCCGCATTGCCACCGCCGCCCTGCTCGCCTCCGCGACCGCCGGGGTGACCGCGTTCACACTCGCGAACACCGCCTGGGCGATCAACGCGCCCACCGTCTACGCGCGCAATCCAACGAGTGGCACGTCCTTCCTCAACCACACCGCGCTGCTCGGCGCCATCAATGACAAGCCGTGGTTCGAGGCGAACATTCCCTTTCTGGAGGTGCCGGACGCGCAGATCCAGGATGTCTATTACTACCGCTGGCAGACCTACAAGGAGCACCTGGTCTACACCGGCGCGGAGTACGGCTATCTGTCCAACGAGTTCCTCACTCCGGTGTTCTACGGAGCCCCGTACGGCGGCATCGTCGCGGCGGCGGGCCACCACATCAACGAGGGCCGCTGGCTGCGCGATCAGCAGTACGTGAAAGACGTCATCAATTACTGGCTGGCGGGACCGGGACAGTTCCCCAAGCCCATGATCGAATCGGTGAACCCCAACACGTCCGACTGGGCCCACGAGTACAGCTTCTGGGCGGCCAGTTCGGTGTGGCAGCACTACCTTGTCACCGGGGACAAGGCATTCGCCACCGCCCAACTGTCCAACCTGATCAAACAGTATCGGGGCTGGGACAACCACTTCAATTCCTCGCTCGGCCTCTACTGGCAGGTGCCCGTCTGGGACGCCACCGAACTCACTCCGGCGTCGTACGAGTCCTCGGACCCCTATCACGGCGGGCCCGGCTACCGGCCCACCATCAACGCCTATCAGTATGGGGATGCACGCGCCATCGCCCAGATCGCCACCCTGGCGGGCGACACCGCGACCGCGACGGAATACAACAACCGGGCGAGCGCGCTGCAGACCTCGACCCGCGCCCGGCTGTGGGATCCGAATCGCGCCTTCTACTTCCACATGCACCGCGACAACAACCCGGGCAACACCCTGCTCGGCACCCGCGAGGAGCATGGCTTCGTTCCCTGGATGTTCCACCTGCCGCAGGCATCGGACTCCACCGCGTTCGCCCAGCTGCTCGATCCGCAGGGCTTCGCCGCGCCTTACGGGCCGACCACGGTCGAGCGGCGCAGCAAGTGGTTCAACCATGAGGCCTCCAAGGGCTGCTGCCGCTGGACCGGACCGTCCTGGCCCTACGAGACCTCCCAGACCCTGACCGGTCTGGCCAACCTGCTCATCGACTATCCCGCGCAGACGACGATCACCCCGGCCCACTACGTCAGCCTGCTGCGCGGCTACGCGGCGACGCAGTACAAGAACGGCGTCCCCTACGTCGCGGAGGCGCACGACGCCGACACCAACAAGTGGATCTACGACGGGGGTGGCCACAGCGAGGACTACAACCACTCGACCTACAACGACAACGTCATCTCCGGGCTCATCGGCGTGCGGGGCCAGTCCGGCAACACGCTGACGGTCCGGCCGCTCGCCCCGGCCTCGTGGGACTACTTCGCGCTGGAGAACATCCCGTACCACGGCCACAACGTCACCGTGCTCTGGGACCGGCTCGGCACCCGGTACGGCCAGGGCGTGGGCATGCACCTCTACGTCGACGGGGCGAAGGTCGCCAGCCAGACGGGCCTGGGCGCCGTCACGATCAACGTGGGAGCCCCGCTCATGCAGTCCAACGGCGGCGGCAAGGTCAACTTCGCCGCCAACGGCCAGCGCATCGCGAACAAGGCGCAGCCCTTCGCGTCGTACACGTTCGGAGGAGCCGGGGACAATGCCTGGAACGCGATCGACGGCCTCGTCTTCCGCAATGGCATTCCCCAGAATACCCGCTGGACGACGTACGCCACGACCCAGGCGAGCGACTTCTTCGGCGTGAAGTTCCAGCACGCCATCACGACCTCCGACGTGCGGCTGTACTTCTATGACGATGGCGGGGGCGTGCGGACGCCCAAGAGCTACGACTTGCAGTACTGGACCGGCGGCACCTGGGCGAGCGTGCCCGACCAGACCCGTACGCCCGCGACGCCGACGGCCACCACCGTCAATCACATCACCTTCCCGCCCCTGACCACGACCCAGCTGCGCGTGGTCGCCCCCAACGCCGGAGGCGGCACCGGCTGGGGACTCAGTGAGTTCGAGGCCTGGTCAGCCCCGGTCTACCTGCTCCAGAACGTCAACAGCGGCAAGATGCTGGCCGTCGCCGGAGCCTCGCAGGCCAACAGCGCGAACGTGCAGCAGTACGCCGACAACGGGACGCTGGACCACCAGTGGGAGCTCGTCGACGCGGGCGGCGGCTGGTTCAAGGTCCTCAACCTCAACAGCGGCCTCGTGCTCGCCGTGCAGAACGCATCCAAGGCATTGAGCGCGCAGATCCAGCAGTACCAGGACAATGGGACGAGCGACCAGCTCTGGCGGTTCGTCGACGCGGGCGGCGGACAGTTCAAGATCGTCAACCGCAACAGCGGGCTCCTCCTCGGCGTCGACGGCGAATCGAAGTCGGACAGCGCCAACGTGGTGCAGTTCAGCGACAACGGGACCCTGGATCACCTCTGGCGGATGGAGCCGGCCTCGCAGCCCCAATGGTTCAACGACGATTTCGAGGGCAATACGGCCACCCAGTGGTCGCCGCAACTCGGCACCTGGTCGCTCTGCCACCCGGTGTCGTACGAGTACTGCGCGACCGGCACCGGCGAGAACCTCGCGCTGGCGGGCAACGCCGCCTGGCGGGCGTACACGATGGACGCCTCGGTGCTCGCCAACAACGCGCCGCTCAACTCCGGCATCGCCCTGGTCGCCCGCGCCCAGGACGCGAGCCACTACTACCAGGCGGAACTCAAGCGCACGAGCGCCGGCTACGAGTGGGCGGTGTCGAAAAACAACGGGGGAACGTGGACCCCGCTGGCCAGTGGCCTCTACAACTGGCCGTCCGGCGCGGGGAAGTACATGAACATCCGCTTCTCGGTGCAGGGTGACGCGCTGACGATGGGCGTCTGGCAGCCCGGCGGCACGTGGCAGACGCTGGGCACGGGCCGCGATGCGCAATACACCTCCGGGCGGATGGGCTTGCACACCAGGGGCGGACTCACGGGCAACTTCGACATCGTGCACGTCTACGGCGGGTGATTCCGGCCTCCAGGCCGCATCATCCAGGGCCCCCCTGTCCGGGGGGCCCGCGCCCAACGGGCTACTGGTGCGTCACCTTCAAGTCGTAGATGACGTTCTCGCCGTAGGCGGCGCACGACTCGTTGGGGACCTTCTTCTCGCCCGTGCAGCCGGAGAAGGTCGCCGGGTAGTCGAACTTCCACACGCCGTTGTAGTAGCACTTGACGACGTTGTTGCTGACCTCGAACTTGACCGTGAAGCGGGTGCCCAGCACGTAGCTGGACGTCAGCGTGGGGCCATCCGCGCCGTTGAGATCGATGACGACCAGGCGGCCTTGGCGCCGCCCTTCATCTCATGAGCACTACCTCCCATGTCGCCGACTCATGCGGTATGCCCTCTCCGAGCGGAGCAAGCCCACACGCTCCGTGAGAACGACATACATTTCAGGGAGTAGCGATGAGTCAGGTTGTTGGATGGATGTTAGCGGTGATGCTTCGCGGCGCGGTGGAAGGGGGGACCGCCGAGGCGACTCCGGAGGCGCGGCGGATGGAAGCGCGGGCGGAGTACGACGCGGCGATCAAGCGAAGAGACGCGGGCGAGTACGCCGAGGCCCGTACACGGGCCGAGCACGCGCTCAAGATCCGGGAGGCCGAGTTCGGCAACTCGCATCCCGAGGTCGCCGCATCCCTGGACCAGGTCGGCGAGCTCTACCTGCTTCAAGGAGAGCTGGCCCAGGCCGAGCCCCTCTTGCAGAGCGCGCGGGGCCTCCGGGAGAAGCTCCTCGGCAAGAGTCACCCCGACGTCGCCCTCTCGCTCCACCACCTCGCCACCCTCTCCCTGGAGCAGGGGTTGTACAGCCGGGCCGAGCCCCTCTTCCTGCGCGCGATCGCGCTCCGGGAGGCCGCGCTCGACAAGAAACACCCCGACGTCGCCACGTCGGTCCACGGCCTCGCATCCCTCTACAACGCCCAGGGCCTGTACAGTCAGGCGGAGCCCCACTATGACCGCGCGCGCGAGTTGAGGGAGGCCGCGCTCGGCGGGCGGCACCCCGACTTCGCCACCTCCCTCAACGGCCTCGCCTCCCTCTACAGCGCCCAGGGATTGTATGACCAGGCCGAGAGCCTGCATGAGCGCGCGCTCTTGATTCAGGAGGCCGCGCTCGGCAAGAGCCACCCCGACATCGCCCTCTCACTCCATGGCCTCGCCTCCCTCCACAGAGACCAGGGGCGGTACAGCGAAGCCGAGCCCCTCATCCAGCGCGCGCTCGCCCTGCGAGAGGTTGCCCTTGGCAACAAACACCCCCATTTCGCCCTCTCGCTCCACCACCTCGCCGCGCTCTACCTGGACCAGGGGCAGTACGACCGGGCCGAGCCCATCGTGCAGCGCGCGCTCGAAATCCAGGAGGCCGCACTCGGCAAGAGCCACCCGGATGTCGCCACCTCACTCCACGACCTCGCCACCCTCTACAGCGCCCAGGGGCTGTATGGCCGGGCCCAGCCCCTCTACGAAAACGCGCTCAAGCTGCGGGAGACCGCGCTCGGGGAAAAACACCCCAAGGTCGCCACCTCGCTCCACCACCTCGCCACCTTCTATCTGAGCCAGGGGTTGTATGAGCAGGCCGAGCCCCTGTTGCAGCGCGCGCTCAAGCTGAGGGAGACCGCGCTCGGGGAGAAACACCCCGAGGTCGCCACCTCGCTCCACCACCTCGCCACCCTCTATCTAGGCCAGGGATTGTACGGCCAGGCCGACCCCCTCTTCTGGCGCGCGCTGAAGATCCAGGAGGCCACGCTCGGGGAGAAACACCCCGACTTCGCCACCTCGCTCCACGACCTCGGCACCCTCTACGCGCGCCAGGGGTTGTACGACCTGGCCCAACCCCTCTACGAGAACGCGCTCGAGCTGCGGGAGGCCGCGCTCGGCGGCAACCATCTCCACGTCGCCTCCTCGCTCCACGCCCTCGCCACGCTCTACGCGGACAATGGGCTGTACAACGAGGCAGAGCCCCGCTTGCTGCGCGCGCTCAAGCTGCGGGAGGAGACCCTCGGCGACAACCACCCCGACGTCGCCACCTCACTCGAGGATCTCGCCCGGATCCGCATGGCCCAGCATCGCCTCGCCGACGCCCTGCCTCTCTACTCTCGCGCGTTCTCCATTTCCGAGCAGCGCCTGCGGCAGGAGGCGCTCGACTTCTCCGAGTCACGCCTCGCCAACTTCCTCCAGCAGTTGCGCACCTCCGAGGAGACGCTCTACGCCCTGTTGCGCGCACACCCCGAGGACGCCCGCGTGCGGAACCTGGCCCTCAGCGCCGTGCTGCTGCTCAAGGGCCGCTCCGTCGAGGAGACGGCTCATATCTCCCGCACCCTCTACCAGAGCCTGAGCGCCGAGGACCGGGACACCCTCGAGAAGCTCCGGAGCCTGCGCGCCCAACTGGCGTCCCGCTCGCTCGCCGGCCCCGGCCCCCTGACTCCGTCCGCCTACCAACAGCAACTCAAGACCCTGACCGAGGAAGGTAACGCGCTCGAGGTGGACCTCGCCAAGCGCTCCGCCCCCCTGCGCTCCCTCACCGCGCTGCCCCCTCCCTCCCAGATCGTCGAGCGCGTCGCCGCCTCCCTCCCCAAGGACGGGGTGCTCGTCGAGCTCATCGCCTACAACGACAGTCCATTGGTCCTCCCCCCCCGAACGCCGCGTGTGAAGGTCCCCCGGCAGTTGCGCTACCTGGCGCTGGTGCTCTTCCCCGACGCCTCCACCCGGGCCGTGGACCTGGGTCCCGCGAGGCCCATCGACACCGCCGCCTCGCTCCTGCACTACGCCTTGGCCCATCGGGACCCGTCATTCCAGACCATCGCCCACGCGCTCTACCGGAGCGCCATCCAGCCCCTGCTGCCGCTGCTGGGCAATACCCGCCGCATCCTGTTGTCCCCCGATGGCCAGCTGGGTCTCATCCCCCTCGCCGTCCTCCACGACGGCCGGGGCTTCCTCGTGGACTCCTTCGACTTCACGTACCTCACCTCGGGCCGAGAGCTGCTGCCTCGACCCCAGGAAAGCGCTCCCTCCTCCTTCGTCTTCGTCCTCGCCGATCCCGACTTCTCGGCGTCCGCCACCATCGCGGCCAACAGCGCCCCGCCGGCCACCCCGCCCGCTGACGCGCTCGAGCGCTTCTTCCAGGATTCGCGCCCGCTCGTGCCCGGAAGCGCCTTCACACCGCTGCCGGGCACGCGGCGAGAAGCCGAGGGGATTCTGGGTCTGTTGCCCCAGGCGCAGGTCTTTCTCGGTCCCGAGGCCACCAAGGAGCGGCTGCTGCATCTGCCCACCCCGGGCATCCTCCACCTGGCCACCCACGGTTTCTTCCTCGGCAGTGTCGCCTCCTCCGACCCGGCCCCTCGCGCCGCGGTCTCGTTGGAGCAACCCGAGAGCCCTCCCCCACCCCAGTCGCAGCCACTGCTCAACTCCGGCATCGTCCTGGCAACCCCGCGCGCCAAGGAGCCAGGCGATTCCGCGCTCCGCCCCGACTCCATCCTGGTCACAGCGCTGGAGCTGGCCGGACTCGACCTGTGGGGCACCCAGTTGGTGGTCCTCTCCGCCTGTGACACGGGCCGCGGCGAGGTCCACCTGGGCCAGGGCATCTACGGCCTGCGCCGCGCCCTGGTGGTGGCCGGGGCGGAGACGGTGGTCATGAGCCTGTGGAGCGTGAACGACGACTCCACGCGCCTGCTCATGAAGGCCTACTACCGCAACCTCCTGGCGGGACAGGGCCGCGCCTCCGCGTTGCGTGAGGCCATGCGCTCGCTGCGCGCGACCCATCCCCATCCCTACTACTGGGCCCCCTTCATCGCCCTGGGCAGCGATGCGCCCTTGAAGGCCATCACGCCCTCCGAGCCGAGGAAGCCAACGCCCTAAGCACCCGACCAGACCCTGACACGTCAATTCCCCGCCTGACATGTCAAACGGCGCGCGGACACGGCTCGCAGAGCAGGGGAGCGGCCGTGTTCCCCCGGGAGAAGTCCTGGCATCGGATCTGCAATCATGTGCGGCACGGACCCGCGCCCCCAGCCGGGTCCGCCCCCTCCAGGGAGTCACATGTCCTCCGCTCAAACCGTGTCGTCGCGCAGTGAGTCGTCCGCGTCCGAGTACCAGTACAACTACACGTACGTCGCCCCCCTCGCGATGGCCCAGGAGGTCCCCGCGAGTCAGCAACCCACGCTGGTGTGGTGGGGCCAGGCCATCGCGCAGGTCCTCCACATCGCCAGCAACCGCCTGCAGTGGGTCCAGGAGCAGGAGCAGCGCAAGCACGGCGGCACGGCGCCCAGCACCGCGGCGCTGAGCGTGGACCTGTCCCACGTGGGGGTGGGCCGGTTGGAGCTCGCCCACCTCAAGAAGCTGCCCGCGCCCTCGACGCTGGCCGGCAAGCTGTTCGGCGAGCTGCACGAGTTCGGTGAGGCCGCCGAGCTGGCCGGGAAGACCGCGCTCCTGGCCCGCAAGGCCCACAACCAGGAGCTGGGCAGCCTGTTCGACGTGTTCAAGCTGGTGCTCGAGGCCATCACCACCAAGCCCACGGGCCGCCCGAGCTCGATGCAGGACTACTTCAACCTCTTCACCACCCTGCCGCTGCCCGCGGAGGCCCAGAGCTACGAGGACGATGCCACCTTCGCCTGGCTGCGCGTGGCGGGCTTCAACCCGCTCGTGCTCCACCGCGCCCGCACGCTCGAGGACACGCTCGGACTGCAGGACGCGTCGCTGAGCGCCGTGCTCGGCGAGGGCGACACGGTCCAGCGCGCCCTGAGCGAGGGACGGCTGTACCTGGCGGACTACAAGGCGCTCGCGCGCGTCATCAACGGCAACTTCCCCAACGGCCCCAAGTACGGCTTCGCGCCCCGCGCCCTGTTCGGCCTGCCCGCGGGCAGCGGACCGCGGCGGTTGCGCGCCCTGGGCATCCGTTGTGGCCAGGATGCGAGCGCCTACCCGCTCTACACGCCCGCGGACGGCGAGGCCTGGACGCAGGCCAAGACGACCGTCTCCGTGGCGGACGTGAACTACCACGAGATGATCTCCCACCTGGCGCACACGCACCTGCTCGTGGATCCCTTCGTGGTCGCCACCCACCGCAACCTGCCCGACGACCATCCGGTGAGCGTGCTGCTGCGGCCCCACTTCGAGGGCACGCTGTACATCAACTACGCCGCCCACGAGCACCTCATCGCCCCCGGCGGAGACGTGGACAAGATGATGGCCGGGACCATCCAGGCCACCCAGACGATCTCCGTGACGGCGCTGATCGATGACCCCTCGTTCGGATTCAACCAGGGCATGCTGCCCAATGCCTTGCGGCAGCGGGACGTGAATGACCCTGACCTGGAGTACCCCTACCGCGAGGACGCGCGGCTGCTGTGGGGCGCCATCGAGAACTGGGTGCGGGCCTACGTGGGCATCTATTACACCTCGGACACGGCGGTGGCCGAGGACGCCGCGCTCCAGGCGTGGGCCGCCGAGGTGGCGTCCCAGAATGGCGGCCGGGTGAAGGGCTTCGGCGAGGAGGGCATCGCGGGCAAGCTGTCCACGGTGGGCTACCTCATCCAGGCGCTCACCATGGTCATCTTCACCGGCAGCGCGCAGCACGCGGCGGTGAACTTCGCCCAGGCCGGAGTGATGACGTTCGTGCCGCTCGCGCCCGGCGCCGCCTACCGCGCCGCGCCCCCCAGCCGCGCCGATGCCGCGCTCAACCCGGGCCTCGACCAGTACCCGCCCCTGGACATGGCCACCCTGCAGCTCGAATTCCTCTCGCTGCTCGGCGGGGTGCACCACACGAAGCTCGGGGACTACCCCTTCATGTGGTTCAAGAACCTGCACGTGCACGGCCACCTGAAGGCCTTCCAGGAAGACCTGGAGCGCATCGGCGCCACCATCCAGGAGCGCAACACCCAGCGCCTCTTCCCCTACCCCTACTTCATCCCCTCGGCGATCCCCCAGAGCATCAACATCTGAGCGCGCACGGCGCTCCCGCCCGGCGGGTACTTCCGAAGTCAGCAAGCAGTACCAGTCCTACCGGCTCACCTTGAGCCCTCCCCGAGGGAAGTTCCCCTCGGGGAGCAGCCGGGAGCCAGCGGAGCGAGCTCCGTGCTAACAGTTCTTCTTGTACAGATTGATGCAAGCCTCCCTGAACTGCTTTTGGGTGCACTTGCCATTCTGGGCACCCACATCGAGACGAAAAGCGCGCGTCTGTTCCCATCCAGTCATCCCAGGACAGGACTCACACCAGGGCGGTGAGCAGGAAGTTCTTGTCCACGCGGCGAGCCTGGTTACAGCCCATAGTCCTCCAGCAGCTTCAGCCACACCTCGCTCACGGTGGGAAACGCGGGGACGGCGTGCCAGAGCGTGTCGAGTGACACCTCTCCCGCGATGGCGATCGTGGCCGCATGAAGCATCTCGCCCACCTCCGGCCCGGTGAAGGTCGCGCCCACGATGACCCGGCGCTTTTCGTCCACCACCAGCTTCACGGTTCCGGTGAGCCCCTTGCCCAGCAGCGAGGTGCCCGTCACCTCCTCGAGGGCCTTCTCCACCGTGCGCACGGGCAGTCCCGCCTCGCGGGCCTTGGCCTCGGTGAGCCCCACCCCGGCCACCTGCGGATGGGTGAAGACGACCTGGGGTGTCGCCTTCGCGTCCGCCCACGCTCGCACCTGCTTGCCCGCGATGATGTCGCCCACCTGGCGTGCCTGGTACTTGCCCATGTGCGTGAGGAGGTTGCGTCCGTTGACGTCGCCGCAGGCGTAGAGCCAACCGCCGTCCACGCCCTTCGCGCGGAGCTGATCATCCACCTCCACCGGCTTGCCGCCCTGGAGGCCCACCGTCTCCAATCCCAGCGCGTCCGTGCGGGGCACCCGGCCCATGGCGACCAGGATTTCGTCCGCGCGGACCTCCTCGCCATTCGACAGCGTCACCGTCACCTCGCCCTTGCCCCCGGGACGGTGGACGCGCGTGGCCGTCACGCCCAGCAGCACACGCACTCCCGCATCCCTCAGTCCCTGGGCCACCTGCTCGCCCACGAAGGGCTCCATGCGGGACAGCAGGCCCTTTCCGCGCTGGACCAGCGCCACCTCGGAGCCCAGCACCCGCCAGGCCTGTGCCAGCTCCACCGCCACCGCGCCGCCGCCCAGCACCACCAACCGCTTGGGGACCTCCTTGGACGCGGTGCCCTGACGGTTGTCCCAGGGATTCGCCTCCTTCAGCCCGGAAACATCCGGGATGCGCGGCTGACTGCCGGTGGCCAGCACCACCGCCTTCCGGGCCTCCAGCTCGCGCGCCGAGCCGTCCTTGCCCTCCACCCGCACCTTGCGCGGGCCGGTGAGTCTTCCGGTGCCACGCACCACCTTCAGCTTCGCGTCCTCCGCCCACTTCACCTGGGAGTCGTCCTGGTAGTTGCTCACCATGGAGTCCCGGTAGGCCAGCACCGCGCGAGCGTCGATGGCGCCCTTCAGGGTTTCGCGCACGCCCGTGGCGTGCTCCGCCAGCCACCGCGCCTCCCCCGGACGCAAGAGGACCTTGCTGGGAACGCAGGCCCAATAGGAGCACTCACCGCCGAGCAGTTCCCGCTCCACCAGCGCCACTGACAGCCCGGCCGCCGCGGCGCGCGCACCAGCGACTTCCCCCGCGGGCCCCGCTCCGATCACCACCACGTCGAAAGCTTCCGCCATGTGCACTCACCTCGTGCCCGCTCCATAGCGCGAAGGCGGGTCGAGCCCCCGAGACGTTGGGATTCACGTCCGCTGCTGGAAAGTGAGGTTGGTCACCAGCCGACAGCTGTCATGGGGGCCAGGCTTCCCCATCGTGACCGGCGTCATCCTCTCACGACCGGAAAACCTCGAGCGCCTGCGCGAGTTGAGCCGCGAACACGTCCGCCGCTCGCGAGCCGAGCCAGGATGTCTGTCGCACCAGGTCCACATCGACTGCGAGTCGCGAGCCACGCCGCGACACCGTTGAATCTTCTCGGCCGCTGACTCTCGATGAACCCGCGCTCAGGCGGACTGTTGGACTTCAGGGGCAAGACTGAGCCATCCCCTCATCTGAGTTCGCGGCGCCGTCCAACTTCGCGAAGCCGCACCCCCGCCGGCCCCCAGACAAACGGCGCCTGGGAGCCGAGGCGGCCGTGCGTCAGAGCTCGTCGTGGTAGATCGGCGAGGCGACCGCCTGAGGCACGCGGATGCTCAGGAAGTTCGGCACGGGGCGGTACACCCGGGCATAGGTGTCCGGATGGTTGTCGCCCGGGTCCGATTTGGTGACACTCTCGCCGTTCTTGAAGAAAAACTGACTCGAGCCCGAATTGTCGAGGTTGATGACGTGGTAGGCCTTGTGGACCCGCTTCATGTACTGAGCGATGTCCGCCGCGTTGAGCCCCTTGGAACCCGAAACCGATTCCACCACGGCGATGGTGAGCGTTTCGCCCGTCCGGTCGATGCCGAGCACGGTCCGGGCCCCGACGGCATTGGGTTTGGTGCTGCTCGGAGGGTCTAGCACCTTGCCGTTCTTGACCAGCAGGAAGCCACCGACCGCGTGCTTGACGTTCGTGTAGCTCGCGATTCCCGAATTGCTGGCGAAATGGAACTCATTCTTGCCGCCGGCCCCGGCCACCACCAGAAAGGCATCCAGGTAGTTCGCGGTGCCCATTCCATCCCGATCGGGGGTGTCCGCGCGGGAGACGACGGTGCTATCGCTGACGCTCAATCCGAGGATGTTCGTGCACGGCTCCTTGTACGGAAAGCCGGGCGTGCCCCGGATGTCGAACCAATTGCCATTCACCCGAAGCTCGGCGAGGCCGGAGGACACCGGGTACTTCGTTCCCCAGTCCTCCACGGTGTAGAGCGGAGAGACGAAGGTCGCGCCTTCCTGACTCTTGGCATTGAGCGTCGTGCAGGTGGGCTTCTCCGCCTGGCACCGCGCCAGACTCCATCCCGGCTTCGTGCTCACGACAGCACAGTTGGGCTCCACCTGGGGCGAGTTGGGCACGAAGAACTGTGCGAGCGAGGCATCGCGCACGGTGGCGTAATGACCTTTGACGTTCCTCAGGAGACGGTAGTCAGGCACATCGATGTCCCCCGAAATGTCCTTGACGGTGATCGACCCCTGGGGCGTCGCCTGGCACCCGGCCCGGGTCTGGGAGAGGGACGGGGCGCATCCGCACGTCACATGACCGTTCGTCGTTTGCATCGCGAGCCCGCCCTCACAGTAATCATACTCGCTACACACATCGAAGGCCTGGAGCACCCAGAACGCGGGAGTCCAACACCAGTTGGAGGCATCGTGGTGACAAGGGGACTGCCCCAGGCCACCACACGCCGCGTGGGTGTTGACCGAGCGACGCTGGCGCGAGGCGGCATGGTGATGCGTCTGCGGCCGGAGGCTCAGGAAGGCCCCGTCGAGCTGGGCGCCATAGTGAGCTCCCCAGAACTCGGTGTCCCTTCCACCGTCTTCCCATCGGATGTAACGCAGTCCAGGGCCGTAGTCCTCGAAGACGCGACTGAGCGCTCTCCACTCCTCGCTCCATTCACACGGTCCCTGGTGCCGCTGGACACCGGAGTCCCAGGAGGTGATGACGCTCATGTCCGCCCGCAGCAGCTCGACCTTGAGGTAGTAGTCGTCGGGGCAGTAGGTGCGGCCAAAGAGTTCGGAGGCATAGACGTCTGGGCTCGCGTCGAGTTCGGCGGGGAGGTATCCCTTGCTGGCGAGGTCGACGGTCTGGGTCCTGCGGAACCACCCGTAGGAGGTCAGCACCGCGCGGGTATCGCCGACGCCGGACGGGGCCAGCGCATAGCCACTTCCACCGTTCTCGGTGACCTGCCATCCAGACAAGGTGCCATCGTTGGCCCAGGGATTGGTGAGCAGGTTGTCCCCGTAGACCACCAGGGCCGCGTCATCCAATTGAGCACCATAGGGTCCCGACCAGCCCTCGGTATCCTTGCCTCCATCCTCCCACCGCACGTAGCGCACGCCAGCGCCATAGCGCATGAAGGTGTACTGGAGTTGCTCCCACGCCGGAGCATCCCAGGCACAGGGCCCCGCGTGGGTGCGAACCCCCGAGTCCCATTGCGCCACCGGCACCTGTTGCTCGTTGAGCAACTGGACCTTCAAGTAGTACTGGTCCGGGCAGTAGGAGCGGCGGAACTTCTCCTTCACGAGGATGAGCGGCGAGCGGGCCATGGTCGCGGCGTCGAACCCATGCTCATACAGGTCCACGACCTGCACCCTGCGGTTCCAGGCATAGGACGTCTGGAAGATGCGGTCACCGGGCTCTCCAAAAACCTTCCATCCCTCGCCACCGTTCTCGGTGAGCTGCCAGTCCGAGAGGTCCCCGTGCTCGGCATCGTAATTGAGCAGCAGGTTCTTGAACGTGTCGGGATGATCTGGAGGACTCACCAGGACGAACGCATCATCGAACACCGTGCCGTAGTGTCCTCCCCAGCTCTCGGAATCCCGGCCTCCATCCCCGAAGCGGACAAAGCGCACGTTGGGCCCATAGTCCGTGAAGGTGTGTTCGAGCTTCTGCCAATCAATGCTCCATTCGCAGGGGCCTCCCGTGGATTGCGTGCCCGTGTCCCAGGAGGTGATGGGCTGCATCTGCGCATCGAGCAACTCCACCCGGAGATAGTAGGGGTCGCCGCAATACTCGCGGCGCAGCGTCTCGCCAACGTGGATGGGGGGGGCCTTGGCCATCATCGCCGCGTCGAACCCTTTCGCGTACAGATCGATCACCTGCTCGCGGGTCGCCCACCCATAGGAAGTATGAAAGGCACGCTCACCGGGTGCGCCCCCCACGAGCCAGCCCTGTCCTCCATTGGAGAGCACGGTCCATCCGGAGAGGTTTCCGCTTTCACCGTCCGGGTTGGTGAGCAGGTTCGTTTTGTAGAGCGGCACCGCGTCAAGCGATTGGGCCGTTTGCTCGAAGAGGACGTCACCCGGCTCCGCGGGCAACGCGCCGCAACCGGAAGCACTGAGCAGGAGCAGGGCCAGGGCCCATAGGGGAGTCTGGCGGGGAGGCGGGTTCTTGGAATGGAAGGTCATATGAACGGGGCTCATGATGGGCCGACTGGGCGTCTTGTTTGACTACAACAAAACCGCCCGCCTGAAACCTGTTTTCCACGATGCACCGGAAAACAAGGCCATCACGTACGCCAGTTCCTTGATCCTGCCTGCACAGCGGGCGCTGGCGAACTCGTCCAGCGCGAAGGTGCGACGCAGCTGCCCAGCCCAGTCCAGCCACGCATGCGACCGAATAGCTCAGGCGGACTGCTGGACTTCCTCGTCCGCGTCCGCCTCGCCCGGCAGGGGCAAGAGGCTCTCGTCCTCGTCCAGACGCGAGCTCGGGGGCCTGCGCTCCAGCAGTGCCAGCACCGCGGGGAAGAGCACCGTCGTCCCCAGGAAGGCGCACGCCACGCCCAGCAGGGCCAGCTCGCCAATGGACTTGAGGCCCGGGTGGCGCGCGGTGAGCAGCGCCCCATAGCCCGCGGCGTTGGACAGCGTGGCCACCACCGCCGCCACCCCCGTGGTGCGCACCACGTGGGCCAGCGAGCCCGGCCCTTCCTCGCGATAGCGATGATAGAGGTGCACCGCGTTGTCCACCGCGATGGCCAACAGGTTGGGCAACACCACCGCGTTGATGAAGTTGAGCTTGAGCCCGTACAGGTGCATCGCCGCCGGCAGGCACGCGAGCCCCACGTACAGCGGCCCCGCCACCAACCCCGCCCGCCGGATGCTGCGCAGGCTCATCGCCATCATCGCGAACACCGCCAGGCCCGCCGCCAGCAGCAGCCCGGGGCCGTCCTTCCGCACCAGCTCGAAGATGCGGTAGCCGATGAGGTTGGAGTCGAGCACCCTCATGTCCAGGCCCCGCGCCTTCGCCACCTCGCGCAGCTCGTCCATCTGCGCGCCGAAGCGGTGCAGCGCGTCCGTGTCCGACAGCGACTCGCGCTTGAAGGCCATCACGAAGCTGCCCTCGCCATCCAGCGCGGTGAAGCGGCGGCGCACCTCGGAAGGAAGCGCCTCGGCGCCATAGGGCTTCGCGTCGAGCAGCGCCTCCAGGCGGTCCAACGCCGGGCGCAGCCGATCCGACGTCCGGGCCCCCTCGGGCAGGTCATCCATGAAGGCGCGCAGCGCGGCGCGCTCCACCTCCACGTCCGCGCCCATGCGCGGCAGGAAGTCGTTGAGCGACACCACCTCGGCGAACGTCCGGTCCTTGCCGTGACGGGCCTCCAGCTCGCGCAGCGTGGTGGCGAGCTGCCCCGCCTGGGCCACGTCCGGCGACAGGAAGACGGTGGGCGCGTGGCGCCGTCCGAGCTGGGCGATGATGTGGTCATCCAGGCGCGTGGCGGCGAACTCCCCGCGCAGCTTGCGCATGTTGGGCTCGAAACCGATCGTCCCCGCCACCGAGGCCGAGTAGGCCACGAGGGCGCCCACGCCCACGACGATGCCCACCAGCAGCCCCCGGGGCACGGGCCGCGGCGAGCCGCTGCGAGGCCTGTGCGGCAGGGGCGCCGCCGCGCGCGAGGGCCGCAGCCGCTCGGTGAGGGCGATGAGCGCGGGGCCCACCAGGTACGTGGCCAGCACGGTGCACATCACGCCCGAGGCGGCGATCCACCCGAACTGGGCGAAGGCCTGGAACTGGGCGAGCGTGAGCGCGGCGAAGGCGGCCGCGTTGGTGCACGCGGACGTCAGCGCCCCGGCCCAGGTGCCCTGCACGGCGGCGATCAACGCGGCCTCGGCGGGCAGCTCGCGGCGCTCCTCGGAATAGCGCATGGCCAGGTGCAGGCCGTACTCGATGCCCAGGCCGATGAGGATGGCCACCAGGAAGCCGGTGATGATGTTGAGGTAGCCAATGGAGAGCTGCACCACGGCGAAGGTGACGAGCAGGCCCGCGCCCACGGGCGCGCCCACCACCACCAGCGCGGAGAGACGCCGGCACGACAGGGCGACGATGAGCGCGGCGATGAGCCCCGAGAGCATGGAGGCGCGCGTGAGATCCTCGCGCATGCGCCGATCCTCCTCGATGCGCAGCACGTGCGTGCCCGTGGCGTCCGTGCGCACGCCTGGGAAGCCCTTCGCCACCTCGTCGCTCGTGGCCTGCACCTGGGACACCAGGCGCTGGGCGAACACCAGGTCCACCGCGAGGCCCGCCGGCTTGACGAACAGGTACAGCTCGCGCCCGTCCGGAGAGGTCAGGTACTCGCTCACCCCCAGCTTGGGCGCGTGCTTGCGGGCGATCTCCTCGAAGGTGAGCGGCGGTGTGTCGTCCAGCGACACGAAGAGCGGGTTGGCCGCGAGCTTCTGCTGCCGCAGCGCCTCCTCCAGGTCCTCGCGCAGGCTCTTGAGCTGGGGCGCGGACATGAGCAGCAGGGCCCGGTCCGCGAAGAAGAGCGTGTCATAGCGGTATTCGACGTAGCGCACTTCCTCCAGCGTCTCGAGCCGGGGGGCGAGCGCATGGGCGAAGCGGCGCAGTTCCTCCGGCGCCGCCCCTTGGGCCCGGAGCACCAGGTAGCCGTCGCCCCCCGCCTTCTGGGACACGATCTCCAGATCGCTCACCTCGACGGTGTGCGCGGGCAGCAGCTCCACGAAGGAGCCGTGAAAAAGCAGGCGCGAGGCGAGCACCGCCGCCAGGAGCGCCACCGCCACGGCACACGCGAGCACCCGTCCAGGCCGCCGGTATGACAGCCGGGCGAAGCGCTCCATTCCACCGCCGAAGTCCACAGGGAAACGCACACAGCCTCACTGATTGATCGAAGAGCAGGTCCGGCACTTCCCGCTGACACACGGTTGTGTCACGAAATCTTCCGGCCCCCAAGGAGCCGGGGTTCGGCGTAACACTTCTTAAAAGCCTCGCCTGCCTGCTTGCCCTCCGCCGAGAGACGTGCTGGGGCGTCCTACCAGCGACATCCTCCACCCGCCCCCAAGGTCATCGCATCCATGAAGAAGCCGTCCCCGTCCGTGCTCGTCCTCGTCCGCCATGGAGAAACCGCCTGGAGCCGCAGCGGCCAGCACACGGGACGCACGGACGTCCCCCTCCTGGAAGACGGGCGCCGCATGGGCACCCGGCTGCGTGAGCCCCTGAGCCAGTGGACCTTCGCCGCGGTGTGGACGAGCCCCTTGAGCCGCGCGAGCGACACGTGCGCCCTGGCGGGCTTCGGGAACGTCGCCGAGCCGCGTCCGGATCTGCTGGAGTGGGATTATGGCGCATACGAGGGCAAGACGAAGGAGGAGATCCGCGCCATCCAGCCCGGCTGGAAGATCTGGACGGACGGGGTGCCGGGGGGAGAGTCCGCCCGGGACGTGGGCGCCCGCGCCGATCGCGTCATCGCCGAGGCCCGCGCCGTGGACGGCAACGTGCTCGTCTTCGCCCATAGTCACCTGTTGAGGATACTCGGCGCGCGCTGGCTCGGACTGTCCGCCACCGAGGGACGATTCTTCGTGCTAGGCACCGCGGCCATCAGCGTGCTGGCGCTCGACGGAGACACGCAACCCGTCCTCCAGCGCTGGAACGACATGTCCCACCTGTCTTGAGCCCATCAACCGGAGGAACACAACATGAGCGCTCTTCATCCATCACGAAACAGGCCGGTGTCTTCACGCCTCGGGAAGGGAGCGGCGGCGGCCCTGCTCCTGGGCGCGAGCGCATGCGATCACCCGACGCCCCAGGAGAAGGCCTGCGAGAGCCTCGCGGGAAGGACCGTGGAGGGCGTCACCCTCGCCGGAGCCCGCCTCGTCGCCGCGTCCGGAGCCGTGCCGGAGTACTGCGAGGTGACGGGCACACTGCCCCCGTCCCTGGACTTCGAGGTGCGGCTGCCCTCCGCGTGGAATGACAAGACGCTCTTCATCGGGGGCGGTGGCTTCGATGGCTCCATTCCCAGCGCGAACGGCTACACGGCGCGGGGCTATGCCTCCATCGCCTCGAATGGAGGCCACGCCGGCAGTGCCCTCGATGGCTCCTTCGCCTCGGACCCGGTCAAGTTCGACGACTTCGCCGACCTGTCCACCCACCGCGTGCTGCCCGTCGCCAAGGCCGTCATCCGCGAGCACTACGGCCGCAACTCCGCGAGGACCTGGTTCGAGGGCTGCTCCAACGGAGGCCGCGAGGCGTTGATCGAAGCGCAGCGCTGGCCCGAGGACTTCGATGGAATCATCGCTCGGGCCCCGGCCTACAACTTCGTGGAGCTGTTCCTCACGTTCAACCGCCACGCCCAGCAACTCTCCCAGCCGGGCGCCGCGCTCCCCAAGAGCAAGCTCGAGATCCTGGGCCGGGCCGTGCTCGAGGCGTGTGACGCGAAGGATGGGCTCACCGACGGCATCATCTCGAACCCCGCCGCCTGCCAGTTCGACCCCACCGTCCTCCAGTGCCCGGGCGCCGAGGGCGACAACTGCCTGACGGCTCCCCAGGTGGAGTCGGTCAAGACCATCTATTCGCCCTATCTGATCAACGGCGAGCGCCTCAACGAGGGCTGGCCCCCGGGTGGCGAGGCGGACCCCGACGCCTGGTCCCTCTGGACCACGGGCAACGGAAACACCGCGTTCGCCGGGGGAACGCTCTTCGCCCAGGATCTCATCCGCTACTTCATCACCCAGGATCCGGCCTACGACGCCCTGAGCTTCCAGGCCACCGACTGGCTGTCCCGTATCGACGAGGTGTCCACCCGGGTCTCCGCGCTCGACGCGGACCTGAGCCGTTTCCGGGCGCGCGGCGGCAAGCTGATTCTCTGGCACGGCGGCACCGACGCGGCCATCAGCCAGAAGGGAACGGAGGCGTACTACGAGAAGGTGCGCCAGACCGCGGGAGGGCAGGAGGCCGCGGACACCTTCGTCGAGTACTTCCCCGCGCCCGGCGTCAATCACTGCGCCGGCGGCGCCGGACCCGACAACGTGGACCTGATCCCCGCGCTGGAGGCGTGGGTGGAGGGAGGCCCGCCGCCCTCCCAGGCCGGACTGGTGATTCGCAAGCTGACGTCCACGGGCGCGAGCACCCTGGCGCGGCCCTTGTGCAAGTACCCGCGCTACCCGAAGCACAACGGCGCGGGGGACGCGGCCCTCGCCGAGAGCTTCACCTGCGTGGAGCCCTGAGCCGCGGGTAGACTCGGTGCATGCGAAAGAGCCCTCGATTCCTCACGCATGCACTCGCGCTCCTCCTGAGTGGGACCGCCTGCATACACACGCGGCCCCCCGCCGTGTCCCAGCCAACGCCCTGCGAGGGCTTTCGCGCCAGGACGCTGGAGGGGGCCACACTCACCGGCGCCCGGCTCGTGGCCGCGGCGGGTGCCCTGCCAGAATACTGCGAGGTGAAGGGCATGCTGCCGCCCTCGCTCACTTTCGAGGTGCGGCTGCCCACCGCGTGGAATGGCCGGACGGTCTACAACGGGGGCGGCGGCTACGACGGCTTCATCATCCCCGGAGATGACATCATCGCGAGGGGCTACGCCTCCGTCGCCTCGGATGGAGGCCATGTCGGGGGCCCGTTGGATGGCTCGTTCGCGGCGGATCCGGTCAAGCTCGACGACTTCGCCTTCCTGTCCGTGCACCGCGTGCTGCCCGTCGCCCGGGCCGTCATCCGCGAGCACTACGGCCGCGACGCCACGAGGACCTGGTTCGAGGGCTGCTCCAACGGAGGCCGCGAGGGGCTGATCGCCGCGCAACGCTGGCCCAAGGACTTCGACGGAATCATCGCCCACGCCCCGGGCTACAACTTCGTGGAGCTGATGCTCACGTTCAACCACCACGCCCAGCGGCTCGCCCAACCGGGCGCCATGCCCTCGAGCGCGCAGCTCGCGAGCCTGGGCCGGGCGGTGCTCGCGGCATGTGACGCGAAGGATGGCCTCGCCGATGGCGTCATCTCGAACCCCACCGCCTGCCCGTTCGACCCCGCCGTCCTCCAGTGCCAGGGCACCGTCGGCGACGATTGCCTGACGCCCGCCCAGGTGGCCTCGGCCCGGGCACTCGCCTCGCCCCACGTGCTCGATGGAAAGACGCTCGGCCTGGGCTGGCCCGTGGGCGACGCGGAAGACCCCGGCGGATGGGCCGCGTGGCGCACGGAGGACGGGAAGATCGAGAGCACGGCGGGATTCCGCTTCTCCCGGGACATGATCCGCTACTTCATCACCCAGGACCCGGCATACGACGCCCTGGCCTTCAACCCCTCCGAGTGGCACGCCCGCATCGACGCGTTGACGGCACGGATCTCCGCCCACGACACGAACCTGAGCCGCTTCCGGGCCCATGGCGGCAAGCTCATCCTGCGCCATGGCGGCTCCGACGGAATCCTCACCCAGCGGGGCACGGCCGCGTACTACGAGGCCCTGGTGCGCGCGGCGGGAGGACAGGAGGCCGCGGACACGTTCGTCGAGTACTTCCCCGCCCCTGGCGTCAATCACTGCGGCGGCGGCACCGGGCCAGGCCAGGTGGATCTCCTCTCCGCGCTGGAAGACTGGGTGGAGCACGGTGTAGCGCCCTCCCAGGCGAAGCGGGTGGCCCACAAGCCGAGCGCCACGGGACAACCCGTCCTGTCACGCCCCGTGTGCAAGTACCCGCGCTACCCGCGCTACAACGGTTCGGGAGACGAGACGCGCGCGGAGAACTTCACCTGCGCGGAGCCCTGAGACACGGCCTCCCCGCCTTGCACCTGGAAAAGAGGCCCTGGTACAAGCACCGCCCATGTCGATATTGCGACTCAATTTCAACTCCAGGACCCTCCTCTTGTCGCTGGCGCTGGGAAGCCTCGCCTGCGGCGGCAAGGAGCCCGAGCCCCCGGCCCCCGTGGAAGAGGACACCGAGGCCCCACTCATCACCCTCACCTCGCCCCAGGAAGGGGCCCGGCCCGCCATCTGGCGAGTCCACGTCACGGGCTCGGTGAGTGATGTCTCGGGCATCGCCGGTCTCTCCTGGAGGCTCAACACGGACGCGCCCGTGGACCTGAACCCCCAGGAAGCCACGAGCCAGAGCCTCGACTTCGACCTCCAGCCCCGGCCGGGTCCCAACACCCTGGTGGTGACCGGCAGTGATCTCCACGGCAACATCCGCGAGGCCTCCGTCTCCTTCGTCTTCGGGAGCCAGACGGGCGCGGGCGGACTGCACAGCGGCGTCATCCGCCAGGGCACGCTCCACACCTGGGGGCGCAACAACCGGGGGCAGCTCGGCATTGGCGGCACCACGGACTCGCCCACGCCCGTGAAGGTGGAGTCACCGTCGGACGTGGCGGCGCTCGTCATCGCCCAGAACAACTCCATGGCGCTCCAGGCCGACGGCTCGGTGTGGATGTGGGGCGACAACGGCAGCGGCCAGCTCGGGCAGGGACAGCCCGGCACACCGGACACGGCCCTCCGGAACGTGCCCACGCGCGTGCCCGGCATCTCCGACGCCGTGATGGGCGCGCTCGGCTACACCCACGCGCTGGTGCTCCACCGCGACGGCCACGTGTCCGCCTTCGGCAAGAACAACAACGGCCAGCTCGGCGATGGCACCACCGTGGACCGGCACTACCCCGTCCCCGTCCAGGGCCTCACCGACATCATCCGCGTCATCGGCGGCTCCCAGCACTCGGCGGCCCTGCGCGCCGATGGCACCGTCTGGGTGTGGGGCCGCAATGGTTACGGCAACCTCGGCACCGGCGCGGCCGACGCGGACAACCACCCCACCCCCACGCAGGTGCCCGGCCTCGCGAACGTGGTGGACCTGGCCAACGGACGCGACCACCTGCTCGCCCTGCACCAGGACGGCACCGTGTCCGCCTGGGGCCTCAACGCCAGCGGCCAGCTCGGCGATGGCCAGGGCGGCAAGGACAGCCAGCGCGCCTCGCCCGCCCCGGTGCACGTCATCACCGACGCCACCGCCGTCTACGCCCAGGGCAACATGAGCTTCGCCCGGCGCCAGGACGGCTCCGTGTGGGGCTGGGGACAGAACTTCAACGGCCAGCTCTGCACGGGAGACACCACCGAGCTGTCCGTGCCCACCACGCCCGTGCTCCTGCGCGTGGAGCCCACCGAGGCCCTGAGCGGCCTGCTGGACGTGGCCCCCGGCGCCACGCACGTCGTCGCCCAGCACCAGGACGGCACCGTGTACACCTGGGGCTGGAGCTCCAAGGGCTCGCTGGGCCGGACGGATCTCCTGGAGAACTGGCCCTATCCCCTGCCCCAGCGGGTGGAGTTGCCGTGAAGACACCCCGCCGCGCGCTGGCCGTGCTCCTGGGAGTCGTCACGGCCTGTGGCCCCACGCCGGGGCCCTCGCCCGAACCCGCTCCGGAGCCCGGACCCGACACCCAGGCCCCCATCGTGCGCATCCTGTCCCCCCGCGAGGGGCAGGTGGGCGCGGTGTTCCAGGTGCGCGTGCGGGGAGAGCTCGCGGACGACCGGGGCGTGGTGCGCGCGTCCTGGTCCCTCAATGAAGGAGCCCCCGTGACGTTCACCCCCTCGGCGAGCTTCACCCTCGAGGGCACTCCGAGGCTCGGCGCCAACGTCGTGCGCGTGGAGGCCCTGGACGCCGCGGGCAACACGGGCGTGGCCGAGGTGCGCTTCTCCTTCGGAAGCGAGTTGGCCGGGGGGCTCTCCCATTCGGCGGCCGTGCGTGACGGGCGGCTCTTCACGTGGGGCGACAACGGGGCGGGACAGCTCGGGCTCGCCGAGGCCTCGCGTCAGCCCCGCCCCACGCTCGTGCCGGAGCCCGCCACGGTGCGCGCGGTGGTGACGGGCGCCGCCTCGACGCTCGTCCTCCAGGAGGACGGAAGCGCCTGGGCCTGGGGCTCGCTCCCCCCGGGACTGCTGCCCGAGCGCGAAGCCGCCCATATGCCCACGCGCATCCCCACACCCGCTCCCGTGGTGGGCGCGGCGCTCGGAGGCGCGCACGCGCTGCTGCTGCTCTCGGACGGCACGGTGCTCGCGGCGGGAGCCAACGGTGACGGGCAGTTGGGGTTGGGCACCACCGGGGCCGTGGACGAGCCCACGCGCGTGCCCGGCTTGTCCGGCATCATCCGCGTGGCCGCTGGCTCCGAGCACTCCGTGGCGCTGCGCGCGGATGGCGCCGTGTTCGTCTGGGGCGCCAATGACGACGGGCAACTCGGCAACGGCGAGGTGGACGGCACACCCCATCCCGAGCCCTTCCAGGTGGCCCACCTGGAGCGGGTGGTGGACGTGGCGGCCGGGCGAGGCCACGTGCTGGCGCTGGGCGAGGACGGTCGCGTGCGCGCCTGGGGACTGGGCTCCTCGGGACAGCTCGGCCATGGCAAGAGCGGCATGCTCGGAAGCCGGGCGCAACCCGTGGAAGTGCTGGAGCTCTCGGGCGCCGAGGCCGTGTTCGCCAGCGCCCACATCAGCTTCGCGCTCACGTCCCCGGGCACGCTCTGGGCCTGGGGACAGAACTCCAACGCGCAGCTCGGAGACGGCAGCACCGCCGAGCGCCCCAAGCCCGTCCAGGTGCAGGGACTCGGCCCGGTGCGCGCCGCGGGAGCGGGCTCGCTGCATGCGTTGGCCCGCGCGGACACGGGGGCCTGCTTCGCATGGGGCGCCAACGGCAGCGGGCAGCTCGGCACGGACACGCCCTCGGAAGGAGCCTCCCGCTCCACCGTCCCCCTGCGGGTGGAGCTTCCATGAAGGCCCGAGCCACCCTGACGACGGCCGGAGTCCTCTTCCTGTGGAGCGCCTGTGGCCCGACGTCCCCGGTGACGCCCGGCGAGCCCCAGGGGTGGGCGGTGGTGGAGCCCGGCGAGGAGCTTCCCGGAGGCGCGGCGACGACCCAGGCGAGTGACGTCCAGGCCTTCTCGCGTCCGGCGCCGAACCTGCCCACGGAGCGCCTGTCCGCGTTCGGCGCGGGGGAAGCGCTCTTCGAGGCGGACTGGTTCGCGGCCCCCCACGCGCGCGCGGATCGCGACGGACTGGGGCCCCTCTTCAACGCCGTCTCCTGCGAGGCCTGCCACTTCCAGAATGGCCGAGGCACGCCGCCCCTGAGCGAGGATCAGCCCACGGTGTCACTGCTGCTGCGGCTGAGCGTGCCGGGCACGGGCGAGCACGGCGGACCCCGGCCCGAGCCCACCTATGGAGATCAGCTCCAGACGCGAAGCATTTCGGGAGTGCCCGCGGAAGGACGTGCCACGCTCGAGTGGGAGGAGCGCTCCGGTACCTTCGCGGACGGAGAGGCCTGGACGCTGCGCGCGCCCCGCTACCGCCTGTCCCAGCTCGCGCACGGGCCCCTGGCCGCGGACGTGCGCATATCGCCGCGCGTGGCCCAGCCGCTGGTGGGCCCCGGACCGCTCGAGGCCGTACCCGAGGCCCAGTTGCTCGAATGGGCGGACCCGGACGACGCGGACGGCGATGGCATCTCCGGACGGCCCAACCGCGTGTGGAGCGCGCGCCGGGGACGCATGGAGCTGGGCCGCTTCGGCTGGAAGGCCAACCAGCCCGACCTGGAGCAGCAGAACGCGAGCGCGCTGCGGGGAGACCTCGGCATCACCACGCCCCTCTTCCCCACCGAGGCCTGCACGCCCTCGCAAACGACCTGCCGCGACGCCCCCACCGGAGGCGTCCCCGAGCTGGACGCGGGCAAGCTCGACGCCCTCACCGCCTACACCGCCGGGCTCGCCGTCCCCGCGCGCCGGGGCCACGACACGCCCCAGGTGCTGCGCGGCAAGGACGTCTTCCACCGCGTGGGCTGCGCGCGCTGCCACCGGCCCTCGCTCGACACCGAGTCCCACCAGCGCCTGTGGCCCTACTCGGACCTGCTCCTGCATGACCTGGGAGACGGCCTCGCCGATGGGTACGACGACTTCCTCGCCACGGGCCGCGAGTGGCGCACCCCACCGCTGTGGGGCCTGGGCCTCACGCGCACCGTCAGCGGACACTCGCGCCTGCTGCACGACGGCCGCGCCCGCTCTCCCCTGGAGGCCATCCTCTGGCACGGCGGCGAGGCCAGCGCCTCCCGTGACGCGGTGCTTCAATCATCCCGCGCCGAGCGGGACGCCCTGCTGTCCTTCCTCGACTCCCTCTGAACCGTGGACCGGACCACGGGCTTTTCAGGCCACGTTTTGACATTGATTCGCAGATTCAATAGTAGCCCTATCCCATACACGAAAGAGGAGTTGCCATGACGAAGCAGGGTTGGCTCGCACTGATGACCGGAGCGCTGTTCCTCACGAGCTGTGGCGAGGACAAGAAGGCGGAAACGGTGGATCCCCTCGCCGAGTCGCGCGCCCGGCCGGTGATCCAGAACTACGCGGCGCTGACGTCCGCGAACTACGCGGAGGTGGTGCGGCAGGCCCATTCGCTGCAGGAGGCCATCGAGGCCTTCGTGGCCAACCCGACCGACGCGACGATGGCGGCGGCCCGCGCGGCGTGGATCGAGGCGCGCGTCTCCTACGGCCAGAGCGAGGCGTACCGCTTCTACGGCGGCCCCATCGACAACGAGGACACCGGCCCCGAGGGACAGATCAACGCCTGGCCGCTGGATGAGGCCTACATCGACGGCGTGGAGGACAACTACGACGCCGGCATCATCAACGCCACGGAGGAGTACCCCGAGCTCACCCAGGAGCTGATCGCCTCGCTCAACGAGCGCGATGGCGAGACGAACATCGCCTCCGGCTACCACGCCATCGAGTTCCTGCTGTGGGGCCAGGATCTGTCCAAGACGGGCCCGGGCAACCGGCCGCCCACGGACTTCGTGAGCGGGGAGGAGACCACGCGCACCAACGCCGATCGGCGCCGGCAGTACCTGTCGCTCGTCACCAAGCAGCTCGTGGAGGACCTGGAGTCCGTGGAGGCGCAGTGGAAGCCGACCCAGGGCACCTACGGCCAGGCGTTCGGCGCCGAGTCCCCCAAGGCCGCGGTGCTGAAGATCCTCACCGGTCTGGGCAGCCTGAGCGGCGCGGAGCTCGCGGGCGAGCGCATGACGGTGGCCTACGACAACAAGGACCAGGAGGACGAGCACTCCTGCTTCAGCGACAACACGCACGCGGACCTGTACAGCAACGCGCTCGGCATCCAGAACGTGTACCTCGGCCGCTACGGCTCCGTGTCGGGCCCGGGCCTGAGCTCGCTGGTGGCCGAGGTGAACCCGGCGCTGGATCAGAAGATGAAGGAGCGCCTGCAGGCCAGCCTGGACGCCATCCGGGCCATTCCCGTCCCGTTCGATCAGGCTATCCTCGGCGCGGACAGCAGCCCCGGCCGCCAGAAGGTGAAGGCCGCCATCGACGCCCTGCGCGCGCAGACGGACACGCTCGTCGAGGTGGCCACCGCGCTCGGCATCACGCTCAACCTGGAGTGAGATAACGACATGCGGCGCGCGCTCATCCCCCTGTGCTGCCTGCTCGCCTGTGGCGGGAGTGTCGAGGACGAGGGACCCGAGCCCGGTGAGGAACTGCCGGGCGGGGCCACCACGGTCCACGACACCACGCGCAACGCCTTCACCCTGGTGGCCCGCAACCTCCAGGGTGAACGGCGGGACGCGTTCTTCGTGGGCAACTCCCTCTTCAACCGCAACTGGGTGACGGCCCCCTCCTCCACCGAGGGGCTCGACGGGTTGGGGCCGACGTTCAACGCCTCCTCGTGCGCCGCGTGTCATTTCAAGGATGGGCGGGGCAAGCCCCCCACCGAGCCGGGCGAGAAGTCCCTGTCGCTGCTCTTCCGGCTCAGCATCCCCGGCCAGGACGCCCATGGGGCGCCGCTCGAGGACCCCGTCTACGGCGGGCAACTCCAGCCCCTGGCCATCCTCGGCGTCCCCGCCGAGGGCTCCATGGCCCTCTCGTACACCTCGCGCGAGGGCCAGTACGCGGACGGCACGCCCTGGTCCCTGGAGGCGCCGCGCTACACGCTCCAGAACCTGGCCTTCGGGCCGCCCCACCCGGAGTTGATGGTGAGCCCGCGCGTGGCCCCGGTGATGATCGGCCTGGGCCTGCTGGAGGCCATTCCCGAGGCGAGTCTGGAAGCACTCGCGGATCCGGACGACCGGAACGGGGACGGCATCTCCGGCCGCATCAACCATGTCTGGGACGTGGAGCACCGCGCGGCGCGCGTGGGCCGCTTCGGCTGGAAGGCCAACCAGCCGTCCCTGAAACATCAGAACGCGGGAGCCTTCCGGGGAGACCTCGGCATCACCTCGGACCTGTTCCCCACCAACGACTGCCCGCCGGCCCAGTCCGCCTGTCTGAAGGCACCCCATGGCGGCGAGCCCGAGCTGGACGCGCGCAAGCTGGAGCAGGTGACGTTCTACACCCGGATGCTCGCCGTGCCCGCGCGCCGGGAAGCGGACGCGCCCGACGTGCTGCGAGGCCGCAAGCTCTTCCGCGACGTGGGCTGCGCGTCCTGCCACGTGCCGCGCCACGAGACGGGCACGGTGGACGACGCGCCGGAACTCTCCGGGCAGATCATCTACCCGTACACCGACCTGCTCCTGCACGACATGGGGCCGGAGCTGGCGGACCACCGCCCGGACTTCGAGGCCACCGGGAGCGAGTGGCGCACCCCGCCCCTGTGGGGCATCGGGCTCGTCCAGACGGTCAACCGGCACACGCGCTTCCTGCACGATGGGCGCGCCCGCTCGCTGGAGGAAGCCATCCTCTGGCACGGAGGCGAGGCCGAGCCGTCCCGCGAGCGCTTCCGCCACCTGTCCACCGATGAGCGCGCCGCGCTGCTGCGCTTCCTGGAGTCGCTGTGAGCCCCACCCTCCGCCGTCTGCTGTCCGCGTCCGTGCTGCTGCCGCTCGCCCTCCTGGGCTGTGGGGACTCCCAGGGCACCACCCTGCGCACCACCTTCCTCAAGACCCTGGCCGAGGACACCATCCTCCCGACATACCGGGAGTTCGACACGCGCTCGGCCACGCTCGCCACGGCGCTCAATGCGCTCCACGCCACGCCCACCGAGGCCACCCTTACCCAGGCGCAGACGGCCTGGCGGGCCGTGCGCGAACCCTGGGGCGTGCAGGAGGCCGTGCACATCGGCCCCTCCGAGGATCTGCACACGGGCGCCGCGGTGGACCAGGTGCCCTCCACGAGCGGCATCGAGACCCTGCTCGCGGGCTCGATGGAACTCACCGTGCAGAACGTCGAGGAGTTGGGCGCCAACCGCAAGGGGATGATGGCACTGGAGTACATGCTCTTCGACTCACAGGCGGGCAACGCCGCCGTGCTCGCGCGCCTCACCGACGAGGGCAAGGGCCCGCGCCGCCGGGCCTATGTCAAGGCACTGGGCGCCGTGCTGCACGGCAACGCCGTGGCGGTGCGCACCGAGTGGGAGCCGGACCAGGGCAACTTCGTCGCGCAGCTCGCCACGGCGGGCACCCCGGGCGGCCGCTACGGCACGCAGAAGGAAGCGGTGGATGAGATCGTCAACCGCCTCATCTCCTCGGTGGAGGTGGCGGAGCTCAAGCTGTCCAAGCCGCTGGGCTTCGAGACCGGCGGCACCGTGCGCCCCGACGAGGAGGAGGCACGGCGCAGCGACAACTCGCTCGCGGACCTCACCCACGCGCTCCAAGGCATGGAGCGGCTGTGGCTCGGGGAGAACGGAAAGGGAGGCCTGTCGAGCGTGGTGGCCTCCACCAACAAGACGCTGGACGCCACGGTGCGCGCGGATCTGGCGGGGCTGCGCTCGGCGGTCGAGTCCATTCCACCCCCACTGCGCACGGCCCTCACGCAGAACCGCGAGTCCGTGGAGGCCGCCCGCGCCGCCTTCTCCACGCTGCGCGCCACGCTCGCCTCCGAGGTGGTGGCCAACCTGGGCGTGACGCTCAAGTTCAACGACAACGATGGAGATTGAGCGGGCGCGCGCGAGACTCTTCGCGCCGGTGGACCCCGCCTCGCTCGTGGCGTGGCGGGTGCTGTTCGGGCTGCTCATGGCGGTGGCCGTCGCGCGCTTCTTCGCCTACGGGTGGATCGAGGAGCACTACCTCACCCCCCGGGTGCTCTTCCCCTTCGCGGGCCTGGAGTGGATCCGCCCCTGGCCTCGCGTGGGCATGTACGTGCACTTCGTGCTCATGGGTCTGGGCGCGCTGGGCATCGCGTCCGGCGTGGCGTACCGGCCGAGCACGCTCCTCTTCGTGCTCACCTTCACGTACGCGCACCTGATCGACCGCACGTACTACCTCAACCACTACTACTTCATCTCGCTGGTGGGCCTGGTGATGGTGTGCCTGCCCCTGGGCAACGTGGGCAAGAGGGAGAGCGTGCCGGCGTGGTGGCTGTGGCTGCTGCGTGCCCAGGTGGGGCTCGTGTATGTCTTTGGCGGCGTGGCCAAGCTCAAGAGCGACTGGCTGCTGCATGCCCAGCCGTTGAAGATATGGCTTGGAGCGAGCACGGACTTGCCAGTGCTCGGGCGGTTCTTCGAGTGGCCCTGGGTGCCGCACGCGTTCAGCATCGCCGGAGCGCTGTTCGACCTGGGGGTGGTCCCCGCGCTCCTGTGGCGGCGCACGCGCCCGTTCGCCTTCACGGCCGTGGTCGTCTTCCACGTCATCACCCGGCTGCTGTTTCCCATCGGCATGTTTCCGTGGGTGATGATCTCCGGCGCCCTGCTCTTCTTCCCGCCCGACTGGCCCCGGAGGCTCGCGGAGTGGGCACGGAGGAAGCCCCGTGCGGAGCGCACTCCCGAAGCAGTGCCCACGAGGCGCGCCTGGACGGGCCCGGTGCTGGCGCTCACGTTCCTGGCGGTGCAGTGCCTGCTGCCCTTGCGCCACCTGCTCTATCCGGGCGACGTGATGTGGACCGAGGAGGGCTTCCGCTTCTCGTGGAACGTGATGTTGATGGAGAAAGACGGGGTGGCGGAGTTCCGGGTCAGCGAGCCCTCCACGGGGAAGTGGTGGGTGGTGTCCCCGGGCAAGTACCTCTCGCCCTACCAGGTGAAGATGATGGCGACGCAGCCGGACATGCTGCTGACGTTCGCGCACTACCTGACACGAGACTTCGCCAAGCGGGGACATCCAGACGTGGAAGTGCGGGTCAACGCCTTCGCGAGCCTCAACGGGAGGCCCCGGCAGCGGCTCGTGAACCCGGAGGTGAACCTGGCCACGGTAAGCCCGTGGCAGGGCACGAGTACGTGGGTACTGCCCTTCAAGGACGTGGTACCGCCCTGAGCGCGACACGGCCCCTGTCCCACCTGTCGGGAACCCCACGCAGCGGAAACACCATCACCTCCGCGGGATTGAACACAATCGCGGCCCAATGCTGAGATCGGGGAATAGGGGGGGTGAATGAATGACGATCTCACGGCCAGACGGAGCGGACGACCTTTTTCACGGGTGTAAAATGGCCTTCATCCTCATGTCATTGGCCTCGGGGTGCATGGGCGCGGATGCCGCACTCGTCGACGGGGAATGCAACCAGACGGACAGCACCGTCACCTGCTGCCTCAAGATGAACCCCGGACAACATGAGCGGTGCGGGGCCTCGCCGCCTCCCCAGCCGACCCAACGAATCAACGCAGCGATACCTACGCTACCAACCCGGCGAGAAAAGGAAAGATGGCGCAAGGACATCTGCACACCTGCATACAGTAGGTGCATCGATGTGGGAGGAGGACGCATCCAAGGCCGTGTCTGGGACGAAACGCAGTGCAAGGCCTGCTTCGAGGCGTGCATGCGTCATGGAGTCTGGCCACGGGAAGCCAATGACAAACCCTGCCCAGAGGAATGACCATGCGGCGCACACAAAAAGAGCGCGGACTTGAGCGCGGGCAGGAAAAAGACCGGCTCCTCGTGGAATTGCTGAAGACCGACGCCCCTTATGAGGAAATCAAACGCAGCTTGTTGGATTTGGAGAAAAAGTGGCTGAAGGAAGAAACGACTGAAGCCGGTCGACAGCGAACCCGACGGAGCATCGCGGAAGATCTTGTGTCGCAGGCGTACGCGTTCGACATGCCATGGAGGGAGTTCGGCATGAGGCTTCGTCGCGCCCAACGACTCGGCTTCTCCAACCTCGCGCTACGTGTTCACATCGCCTGCATCTACGTCCAATCACTCCACCTCTTCCCCCGTCAGGCAAGAGAAGCATGGGACATGCTGGAAGACGCGGAGCGAAGAGTCCTCCGCCTCCAAAAAGAGCATTTCCTCCGGAAAGAGAGTTTGAACGCCATCTCCCATGCGAAGACAGTGGCCATGGTGGGCAGGCCTACCTCTCGAAAGGGTGCCCTGAACACCTCGCCGCGCAGGGGAAACAGCGACGAGAAACAGTGACGGATAGGAGCGTCAGCACCACGGGCGGTTGGTGACCCATTGCATTCGGATGGGCGGGTGAGGACGACGGAGAGTGCAACCAGACGGACAGCACCGTCAATTGTTGCCTCAAAATAAATCCCGGCCAATACGAGCGGTGTGGCGCCACGCCACCAACCCAGCAACAACCAACTCGGAACAACGTGGACTCACCTGCCAGTACAGATGGTTCTTGCCCTTGGCGGCCCGCCTGGACTCGATCGACATCTCCAGCACGCGCCCGGGCACCACCGGCCACGACAGATATGTCTGCTCCGCGTCGTACAACAGCCAGGCGAAATACCCCAGGAACGCGCCAACGAACAGGCCCACTGCGCCAGATGCCAACATGTTCTTCCGCGACAGCATGGACGGGTAGCCTCGGCACATGATGCTCCAACGACCGCTGAATCTAGCCCGGTTGTGCCCAGTTCCATATCAACCGCTGAGCGCCAGATGACGAGAGCAAGACCCAGCGAGGGATGAGCCTTCGGGATGGAACCGGGGCCGCGTTGACGTGGGTCCTGTATTCGACGTCGATGCCTGATGCGCGGCAAACGCGCCGACACTTGTTGGCGGAGAGTCGTTGAGCTACTGAAACGCAAACTTCCATCCTGGAGACCACCATGTCCCTGACGCTCTACTATCACCCGCTGGCGTCCTTCTGCTGGAAGGTGCTGATCGCGCTCTATGAAGCCGAGACGCCGTTCGCGAGGGAGATTGTCGACCTCGGCGACGAGGCCTCGCGGTCGCGGTTCCTGGCCATCTGGCCGATAGGCAAGATGCCTGTTCTGGTCGACGCGGCGCGGAGCGCGACCATTCCAGAGACCAGCATCATCATCGAATATCTGGCGCGGCATCAGCCCGGCGCGGCGACGCTGCTGCCCACCGATCCGGAACTCGCCCTACAGAGCCGGTTGCGAGACCGGTTCTACGATCTCTATGTGCAGGTGCCGATGCAGAAGATCGTCACCGACCGGCTGCGGCCAGCGGGCGCGAACGATGGCTTTGGCGTGGAGGCGGCACGGGCGCAGCTGCGGGCATCGTACGAACTGATCGAAACACAGATGGTCGGCCAGACCTGGGCCGTGGGCGAGACATTCACCCTGGCGGACTGCGCCGCCGCGCCTGCCCTGTACTACGCCAATCGCGTGGAACCCTTCGGGGCCATGCGTCCGAATGCAGCGGCGTACCTCGAGCGGCTCCTGACACGTCCCTCAGTCGCCCGAACCATCGCCGAGGCCAAGCCCTACTTCGCGAACCTCCCGGCCTAGTCGGTTCGCGGTACTCGGGCCCGAGGCTCCCGGGCCAGCCGCCGCACACCAGGGCGGCGACCCGGTTGTCGAGACATGTGCTCTCCTTTGAGGATCCAGCTCAAAGACGGATGTCGTTTCGGCCACTGCTTCTCGCGGCGGGCAACCCCTCTGGCGATTTGGGGAGGCAGTCCGCGTGAATGAAGCGCGGCTTGCCCCCGCCCCGCGTGACGTGGAAGGGTCCGCGCCCATGAGTTCCGTGCGCCGCGTCATCATCCCCCTGCCCGACCGTGACTTCGATGTGACGGAGGTGGCCGTGCCGTGGCGCCTGCTGACGGACGCGGGCCACGAGGTGGTGTTCGCCACCGAGAAGGGCCAGGTCGGCGCGGCGGATCCCCTGCTCCTCACGGGCGTGCTCTTCGGCAAGCTCGGCGCGGACCCCGAGCCCAAGCGCTTCTACGAGAAGATGCTCGAGTCACCCGCCTTCCAGCAGCCCATCACCTGGGACGCGCTCGTCCCCGAGGACTACGACGGCATGGTGCTGCCCGGTGGCCACGCCCCCGGCATGCGCCAGTACCTGGGCAACGAGGCCCTTCAGGCGAAGGTGGCGGCATTCTGGAAGCTCGGGCGGCCCGTGAGCGCCATCTGCCACGGCGTGCTGGTGCTCGCGCGGGCGAAGGACCCCGCCACCGGCAAGAGCCTGCTCGCGGGCGAGCGCACCACGTGCCTGCCCAAGTACATGGAGCGCGCGGCGTACTTCCTCACGGCGTGGAAGCTCGGGCGCTACTACCGCACCTACCCCGCCTACGTGGAGGAAGAGGTGCGCGACGCCCTCGCGGCCCCGGAACAGTTCGAGCGCGGTCCCCGCGAGTACTCCAAGCGAGGCACCGCCACGGACCACTCGCCCGCCTTCGTGGTGGAGAGCGGCCGCTACGTCTCCGCGCGCTGGCCGGGCGATGCGTACCTCTTCGCCGAGCGCTTCCGCGCGAAGCTCGAGGCGTACGTCAAATGAGCCCTTCCGGGTCCGGTGCGACACGGGGGAATGGCCACGCCAGGGGCCTCGTGTTGGAATGGAAGACCACTCCGGGGTGACACCATGAAGAACAAGCGCTCGTCTGGTTCCCAACCTGGCTTCCAGCCCGCCACCCATCCCAGGAAGCAGGGCAATCCCGTCTCCAAGATGACCCAGGTGGCTGGCCGCCGGATTGGGGGCGCGCTGAGGGCGGAGCAGGCCCGTCAGCAGAAGCGCAAGGACTCGCGCTGAGCACGTCCCTCGTGTGAGGGCGGCCGGGCAGGCGTTGGACGCAGGGTGGTCTCGTTCCCAAGGTGAGACTGCGCGTATGCTGCCGCCCGCTCATGCTCCCCTACGCCGCGACCCTCTTCCTCAGCGCGTTCCTGCTCTTCGGAGTGCAGCCCCTGGCGGGCAAGTACTCCCTGCCGTGGTTCGGTGGCACCTCGGCCGTCTGGACGACGTGCATGCTGTTCTTCCAGGCGATGCTGTTGGGGGGCTACGCCTACTCATACGCCACTACCCGGTGGCTGACGCCCAAGCGGCAGGCGCGGGTGCATCTGGGGTTGTTGGGGCTCACGGTGGCGGTGTTGCTGGGACGCGCGGTGTTGCTGGGCTCGCCCGTGGCTCCGGGCCCCGAGTGGCGCCCCGCGGCGGATGGCATCTCCACCTGGCGGCTGTTGGCGATGCTCGCGGCGACGCTGGGCCTGCCCTTCTTCACGCTGTCCACCTCGGCGCCGCTGCTGCAGAGCTGGTTCAGCCGCGCGAAGCCGGGCGCGTCCCCGTACCGGCTCTATGCCCTGTCCAACACGGGCTCGCTCCTGGCACTGCTGGCCTATCCGCTGCTCGCCGAGCCCTGGCTGAGCCGGGGCACGCAGGCGTGGGCATGGGGCCTGGGCTTCCTGCTGTTCGCGGTGGGCAGCGCGGTGTGCGCCCGGGGCATGCTGCGGCTCCAGCCGGCGGCGGTCGTCGAGGAGAAGAAGCCCGAGCCGGGCACGGACGAGGGCACGGACGAGGCCCCCGGCGTGGCGCGCACCTTGGGCTGGCTGGGCTTGAGCACCCTGGCGTCGGTGCTGCTCATCGCCACGACGAACCAGCTCTCGCAGGACGTGTCGGCCGGTCCCTTCGTCTGGGTGCTCCCGCTGGCGCTCTACCTGCTCACCTTCATCATCGCCTTCGAGCGGGAAGCGCTCTACTCGCGCACGTTCACCTCGCTGGTGCTGCTGGGCTCGGTGTACGGCGTGGCGCGCATCACCTACGAGGGCCCGCACGTGCCGCTCGCGGTGCAGTTGCTCATCTATTGCCTCACCCTGTTCTCCGGCGCGCTCTTGTGCAACGGCGAGCTGTACCGGCTGCGGCCCGCTCCGCGCTACCTCGGGGCGTTCTACCTGTGGGGCTCCGTGGGCGGATTCCTGGGCACGGCGCTCGTGAACCTGCTCGCGCCCAATGTCCTGAGCACCCACCTGGAGTTCCCCCTGTCGCTCAGCGCGTGCTGTCTGCTCGCGGCGATGCTGCTCTTGCGGCGCGCCGACGACGAGAGCATTCCCCGGGCGGCCGTGCGCTTCGCCCCGGCGCTGGGGCTGCTCCTCCTATCGGTCGGGGTGCACATGGCGGATGAGGACACCCGCCGCCCGCTCGACTCCTGGCGCGGTTTCTTCGGCGTGGTGCAGGTGGGCCAGAGCAAGAAGCCCGGCGACGAGAACCATCTCTTCCTGCTGCGCCATGGCGTCATCATCCACGGCATCCAGTACACGCACGGGGACAAGCGCCTCATGCCCACGGCCTACTACACGCCCGACAGCGGGTTGGGTCTGGCCATCCAGGAGCAGCGGCGGCTGCGGCGGGTGGCGGGCAAGGCGCCGGGGTTGCACCTCGGCGTGCTGGGTCTGGGCATCGGCACCACGGCGGCGCTCGCCCAGCCCGAGGACACCCTGCGCTTCTATGAAATCAATCCCCAGGTCATCGAGCTGGCCCAGGGCAAGGGCAACTACTTCACCTACTTGAAGGACTCGAAGGCGACGTTCAGCATCCAAGAGGGCGACGCGCGCATCCTCCTGGAGCAGGAACTGGCGCGTGAGCAGCCCCAGCGCTTCGACGTGCTCGCGGTGGACGTGTTCAGCTCGGACTCCATCCCCGTGCACCTGCTCACCGAGGAAGCCGTGTCCCTCTACCGCCAACACCTGGCGCCGGGGGGCGTCATCGCCCTGCACATCAGCAACGTGCACCTGGACCTCTTGCCCATTCCGCTCGCGCACGCGCACAACCTCGGCCTGCACCTCACGCGGGTGAATACGAAGGGCAATGACAAGACCTTGAGCGAGGACAACACGTGGGTGCTGCTCACGCCGGACGGGGACTTCTCGCGCGGGGAGACGTTCCTGACCGAGGGGACCGAGCGGGTGAAGCGGCTCGCGTACGACATCCCCCCGCCGACGCGCTGGACGGATGACTTGAGCAGCCTGTTGCCCGTCATCCGCACGACGGACGAGCCCGACCGCTCGGGCATCCGCGTGGAGCCCGCGGAGAAGCCCGCCCCGGTGGCGGTCCCCGCGGAGCCCTGAGCCGCCGCTACAGCCGCCCGTCGAGGAAGTTGCGCACCAGCTTCGGCCCCTCGGGCGTCAGGACACTCTCCGGGTGGAACTGCACGCCCACCACGGGGAGCGTCCGGTGGCGCAGGCCCATGACGAGCCCCTGCGGCGTCCACGCCGTGGCCTCCAGCTCCGCCGGGAGGCTCGCCGCGTCCACCACCAGCGAGTGGTAGCGCGCCGCCTGGAAGCCCACGGGCAGGCCCGCGAAGAGGCTCTGGCCCTCGTGGCGCACGGACACCGTCTTGCCGTGCACCGGCTCGGGAGCGCGCACCACCTTGCCGCCGAACACGGCGCCGATGGACTGGTGGCCCAGGCACACGCCGAGCACCGGCACCTTCGAGGCGCGGATGGCCGCCATGCTCACCCCGGCCTCGTTCGGCGTGCAGGGCCCCGGAGACACCACCAGGTGCGACGCGCCCGAGGCCACCACGCCCGCGGCGTCGATCTCATCGTTGCGCGCCACCTTCACCTCGGCGCCCAGCGTGTAGAGCAGTTGCACCAGGTTGAAGGTGAACGAGTCGTAATTGTCGATGACGAGAATCATCGCACGCCTCCCTCTCGAGCCTGCTTGAGGGCCGTGGCGAGCACGCGCGCCTTGGCCTCGGTCTCATCCGATTCCTTCGAGGGCACCGAGTCGGCCACGAGCCCCGCGCCCGCCTGCCACATGGTGCGGTCCCCATCGATGTAGAAGGTGCGCAGGGCGATGGCCAGGTCCAGCGCGCCGCAGAAGGACAGGTAGCCCACGGCGCCCGCGTAGGGGCCCCGGCGCATGGGCTCCAGGTCGTCGATGATCTGCATGGCGCGGATCTTCGGTGCCCCGGAGACAGTGCCCGCGGGGAACGTCCAGGCGAGCGCGTCGAGCGCGTCGTACTTCGCGTCGAGCCGGCCGCGCACCTGCGAGACGATGTGCATCACGTGGCTGTAGCGCTCGATGATCATCAGATCCTCGACGCGCACCGAGCCCGGAGCGGCCACGCGGCCCACGTCGTTGCGGCCCAGGTCCACGAGCATCATGTGCTCGGCGCGCTCCTTCTCGTCGGCGAGCAGTTCCTTCTCCAGGGCCAGGTCCTCGGCCTCGGTGGCGCCGCGGCGGCGGGTGCCGGCGATGGGGCGAACCACCACGTCCCCGTCACGCACCTGCACGAGCAGTTCCGGCGAGGCGCCCACGAGCGCGCGCGATTCGCCCATGTCCAGATGGAAGAGGTAGGGCGAGGGGTTGATGCGGCGCAGGGCGCGGTAGAGCGAGAGCGGCGGCGGCGCGCCCCGGGCCTCGAAGCGGCGGGCGAGCACCACCTGCATGCAGTCACCCGCGCGGATGTATTCCTTCACGCGCTCCACGGCGGCTTCGTAGCTGGCGCGGTCCCACGCGACCTTCACCTCCAGCTCCCCCTGGGCGACGGGCTCGGGGGCGTAGGCCTCCGCGGAGATGGGGCGCAGCAGACGCTGGGCGAGCGACTCGGCGCGGGCCTGCGCGTCCGCGAGCGCCTGGGCGACGCTGCCATGGAGCGCGGGCCGGGCGATGGCGGTGGCCTGGAGGGTCTGCGAGCGCGAGTCCAGGGTGACGAAGTCGTCACACAGCAGCCACTCGGAGTCGGGGAAGGACACGTCCGAGGGATGCCGGTCGGGCACGTGGCGCTCGAACCAGGACATGCAGTTGTAGCCGAGATAGCCCACGAGGCCGCCGAGGAACGGGGGCTCGCCGGGCAGGATGGCCACGGCGTTCTCGCGCCAGACGGAGCGCAGCACGTCCAGGGGCTTGCCCTCCATGCGCCGCGACTCCTGGCCGCGCCAGAGGGTGCCGCCCTGGGAGTCGAGCCGCAGCCGTCCCACGGGAGCGGGGCCCACGTGGCTGTAGCGGCCGAAGCGCTCGCCACCGTGACAGGACTCGAGGATGAAGCCGCCCGCCCCCCCGAGTTTGAGATAGGCGGACAGCGGGGTGTCGAGATCGGCGGGGAGCACGACCGAGACGGGGACCGCCTCACCCTTCTCCGCGCGCTGGCGGTAGGCCGCCTTGCGCTCCTGAGCGTTCATCACGTTCCTCGGTATGGATTGAACTCCCGTTATCCCCCTTTCCATGCATCTCCAGCAACCCCCGCCCGGGGAGCGAACAGCCACTCCAGGCCCCGCCACACGTCATCGCGCCAGGCGGGGTAGCTGTGTCCGCCGTGGTACTCGCGGTATTCGGCCCGGTGTCCGGAGGCCCGGAGGAGCGGGAGGATGCGCCGGTTGCCCTCGGCGAGCGCCTCGAAGTGGCCGCAGTCCATCCACACGTCGAGCGGCCGGGCGGGAGCGCGGCGCGCGAGCTCGAACACGCCGAAATCGCGATTCCAGACGCTGAAGGCGCCGGACTGGGCGAGCACGCGGCCAAAGACCTCGGGCGCGCGCAGGCCCATGAACAAGGCCATGAGTCCGCCCAGCGAGGCGCCCAGGATGGCGTGGGCACCGGGCTCGGACTTCTCATCCACCAGGTTCAACTCCTGGTGGGCGAGCGGCAGCACCCGGTCCAGGAGGAACATCATCGTGGCCTCGCTGCAGAAGTATTCGACGGTGCGAGCCGGGCCCCCGTGGGCCACCAGGGCGAGGGCCACGGGGCGGATGCGGCCCTGGGCGACGAGGTTGTCCACGAGGGTGGGCAACTTCGCGCGCCGCAGGTAGTCCTGCCCGTCGAGCACCACCAGGAGCGGGCACGGCTCGGAGGTGGGCGGGGCATAGAGGTGGACCGTCCGATGGGGGCCCACACACAACTCCTGGGACTCCACGAGGTGGCGGGTCACCGTCCCCCGAGCCACGTCCCGCCGCCGCTTCACGAGCGGAGTGGGCGCGGACTCGGGCATGTGGAAGAAGTGGTTGAAGTCGCCAAAGCCATTGGTGACGAGGCGCTTGTTGAGCGGATCCCTCACACGCCGCCCCTGGGCATCCTGGAAGGCGTACTCCACGTAGCTGTCGCGGGGCAGCGTCAGGGTGTGCGCCCAGAGGCCTGACGCCACCTCCTCCAGAGCGATGGACTCGCCCGACCAGTCGAGGAAGTCACCCGAGATGGAAACGGGTCGGCGCCCCCGCCACACGAAGGTGGCGGAGTCCGCGTCGATGACCGGGGTGCCTTCGGCACGGGCACGTCGCAGCAGGGTGGAGGGGTCCATGGCGTGAGGAGCGACGCTAGCCGCCCCCTGGGCTTCCGCCAACCCGGCCAGGCGTCAGCGCGCGAAGGCCGTGCGCAAGGGCCGGATGGCCACGAGGCCCAACAGGGCGGCGGCCCAGCGTCCCCAATGTGGGCGCTCCTCCACCACGGGGTGGTTGCGCGGGGCATGCTCGGCGAAGAGCTGCACCATGCCCTTGAGGAACGGACGCATGTCCTGGGGGCCCCGGCTGGAGAACCAGCGCTCGTCGCGGACTCCCGGCTCGTCCAGCCATTCGGCGCCCGCGTTGCGGAGGTCATCCTTGATGCCCGGCCAGGACGACAGCTTGCGCCCGCTCACCAGCCCCGCGGACACGAGCACCCACGGGCCATGGCACAGGGTGGCGATGGGACGCCCGAGCCGATCGATTTCCCGGACGAAGTCGAGCGCCGCCTCGTTCTGGCGGAGGGCATCGGGGTTCATGAAGCCTCCGGGGATGAGGAGCGCGTCGAAGTCCTTGGGGCGGACCCGGTCCACGGTCTCGTCCACGCGGACCTTCTTGCCCGGCCACATCAGGTTCATGCCACGGATGGTGCCCTGGTGGAGCGAGACGATGTCCACCTGGGCCCCCCGCCTGCGCAGGGTCTTCACGGGGATCGTGAGTTCCACCTGCTCGAAACCGTCCGTGGCCAGCACGCCGACCCGGATGCCCTTCAACGTCTTCCTCGCCATGCCCGTGCCTCCCAAGCTCGTGGTCTTGGGGAGAAGATCGGCGCCGGGCCGCGCACCGGCAGTCCAGGCTCCCCGGACCGAGGGGGAAGCAGGAGGGCATGGGCTCCCATGCGGCGAAGCGGGGCCCGCCCGGCTGGCGGCTCCGCGCACGGCCAGGGCCGCCCCGGCAGGGCCGTATCCTTATAATAGAGGGAAGGGCGAACCCATCAGCCGGGGAGGGAGCACCATGTCGAAGGCCTTCACCAAGGAGGACGCGGGGGGTGAGGAAGTTCTCCTGCCCCCGCGCCCCCGCTCGGCCTCGGGGGAGATGCGCTACATCACCGCCGAGGGCTACCGGGCGCTGCAGGAGGAGCTCGCGGCGCTATCGATGCCGCTGTCCCGGGAACAGAAGGAGGCCTGGGCGCTCACGGGCGAGGGACAGGCTCGGCAGCGGGCACACCGGGCACGACAGGTGGCGGCCATCCTGGAGGAGGTCCGGGTGGTGACGGACGTGCCGGACGAGACCCGGGTCTTCTTCGGAGCGTGGGTGACGTTGGAGGACGACGAGGGCGAGGAGACGTCCTACCGCATCGTGGGCGCGGACGAGGCGGACGTGAAGGAGGGCCGGCTCAGCGTCGAGTCGCCCCTGGCACGAGCCCTGCTCGGCAAGGAAGAGGGAGAATCCGTCCGGGTCGAGCGTCCGCGTGGCGCCATCGAGTACACGCTCACCCAGGTGTCCTACCGGCCTCCGGCCTGCTGAATCCTCCGGCGAGGGCCCCCCTCAGGGCTGTTTGGGCTCCATCATGCGCGAGGCGATGCGGTCCACCACGCCCGGCAAGAGCGCCCGGAGGGCCAGCATCAACCGGGGGACGGGAAGCATCAGCAGCTCGCGCTCGCGCCGGTCCATGGCCCGGAGGATGAGGGCCGCGCACGCGGCGGCGCCCATGATGCGCTTGCCCTTCACCTCGAAGATGTCCCCCTGGCCCACCGTGCCGTCGGGGCCGATCGCCCGGGCGCGGATGGGAGTGGCGACGAAGCCGGGACACACGACGAGTACGTCCACGCCGCTGCGGCGCAGTTCGATGCGCAGGGAGTCGAAGAAGCCCTGCATCGCGTGCTTGGTCGCGGCATAGCCGCTGCGGCCCGGCACTCCGCACTTCCCCGTCAGGGACGACACGGCCACGAGCAGCCCGCGGCGAGCCTTGAGATGGGGCAGCGCATGGTGGGTGCAGTAGACCGAGCCCAGGTAGTTCACCCGCATGAGGCGCTCGAAGAGGGACACGTCCGTCACCTCCTCGAAGAGCCCGCGCATGGTGACTCCGGCGTTGTTCACCAGGACGTCGATTCCCCCGAAGGCCTCCAGGGCGCGCGCCACCAGGAGGCGGCAGGCCTCGGGATCTCCCACATCGGTGGGAACCACGAGGGCGCTGCCCCCTGCCCGCTCACAACGCTCGCGCACCCGGTGGAGCGCCACCTCGTCCCGCGCCGCGAGTACCAACCGGGCCCCGCGCGCGGCGAGCGCCACCGCCAGTTCCTCCCCGATGCCCGAGGAGGCCCCCGTGATGACCACTGTCTGTTCCTTCATGGGGACCATGCTCGCACTCCAGAGGTTTGAAAGGGGAGCCATCCGGTCCCCTTTCCAGGGGTCTCGTGGCGGGAAGCGACGCCGTGGATCCGTGGATCCGCTGCTCGCGCCGCCGCGAACGCCGAGGCGTTCAACCTCGCTTCCATATTCCAGAAGAGATCGTCATCGCCTCTGATTTCAGATCGCGCCAGGAAGCCTGGGTCGTGGTATCCCGCGCGCCGCGCACCCTGTAGAGCGGAACACAGAAAGGTTGACAGCCTGATAATGATGCCCGATGGTCACGCGCCGCGTTGGGACGGGACGAGGAGGATCGACCCCGCCCACGCCATCTCTTCCGAGGGTTGGGGTCGGGTGTCTCCGCGAAACTCCTATCAAGGTAGGAGTCCTCGCAGTCTTGGCAACGCCGTGCATGAGCTTCTTGTTCCAGTCTCTCCGTGCCTCTCTCCGGTCCCATCGCCCCGTCCTCCCGGCAGCGACGTCCGGAGTGGTCCACTGACTAGCCCCCCGGTCCTGGTATGAGCGGTCCTCTCTTCCCACGCTGGACGAACACGGTGTCGCGGGCTTCGGCCGCGGCGCTCCTTGCCCTCCCCGCGATCGCGCTTGGCGGTCTGATGGCGTACGTACGGTCTCCGTTCGTCACCAACCAGCACCGCCCGATCGAACAGCCGATCGAGTTCGACCACCGGCATCACGCCGGCGACGAGCAGATCGACTGTCGCTACTGCCACTTCTCGGTCGAGAAGTCGCCGTCGGCGGGCATTCCTTCCACCACGGTCTGCATGTCCTGCCACGCGCAGGTGTGGAACAAGAGCCCGTACCTGGCGCAGGTACGTCAGGCCTACTTCACGGACCAGGCGATTCCGTGGGTGCGAATCCACAACCTGCCGGACTTCGTCTACTTCAACCACGCCATCCACGTGGCCAAGGGCGTTGGCTGCGTCACGTGCCACGGCCGGGTGGATGAGATGGCGTCCATCGAGCAGGTGGCGCCCCTCACCATGCAGTGGTGCCTGGACTGCCACCGCAACCCCGCGCCGAACCTGCGTCCGCAGGAGTTCATCACCAGCCTGACCTGGACGCCGCCCACGGATCCGGCGGAGGCGAAGGCGCTCGCGGACAAGCTGTATACCGAGAACGACGTTCACTCGCGCACGAGCTGCTCCACATGCCACCGCTGAAGCCCACGCTCGACGGAGCCCCCATGAAGGACACCCCCGCTTCCTTCGCCCTGCCGGTTGTCTCGGACGCGGCCGCCCCGGCGCATGCCCATGAGCATGCGCACGACGTCGTGGGCGAGGCGTTCGATCACGCGACCGCGCGGAGCGCCCACGCCTCGGCCACCGAGGGCGCCTACGGCAAGACGTACTGGCGCAGCCTGGAGGAGCAGCTCGGCCAGCCCGAGGACCTCGAGGAGAGCCGCCCCGAGTTCCCCGTGGGCGCGGATCTTCCCCCCACGGGCGTCGCCCGCCGCCAGTTCATGCAGCTGCTCGGCGCATCGCTCGCGATGGCCGGCGCCACCGCCTGCTCCACCCGTCCGGTGGACGAGCGCATGGTGCCCTACACCCGCACGCCGCCGGAGATGGTCCCGGGCAATCCCCTGACCTACGCCTCGGGCATGACGTTCGGCGGACACACCTCCGGCGTGCTCATCACCGCGCGCGAGGGCCGTCCCATCAAGGTCGAGGGCAACCCGCAGCACCCGGTGAACCTGGGCGCCGCCGGTGTGTTCGAGCAGGCCTTCCTGATGTCCTTGTACGATCCGCAGCGTGCACGCGTGCTGCGCTACCGCAAGGAGCCCCGTTCGCTGCGCACCTTCGGCGAGGATCTGGGTAACACCCTCATCCGCTCCATCCAGGCCAACGGCGGCGGCCGGGTGCGCTTCCTCACCGAGCCCAACACCTCGCCGGTGTTCGACCACCTGCGCGCGCGCGTGCAGGAGCGGCTGCCCAACGCCCGCTTCCAGGCCTACACCTCCGTGGGCCCGGACGCGGCCAGCGAGGGTCTGCGCGCGGTGTTCGGCCAGCCGGCCCACCCGCTGTATGACTTCTCCAAGGCGGACGTCGTCGTCTCTCTGGACGCGGACTTCCTCGAGAGCCGCCCGGCCAACCTCGCCCACACCCGCGCCTTCGCGAAGCGGCGTGATCCGGCCGAGGGCGAGCTCAACCGCCTCTACGTGGCCGAGCCGCGCTACACCATCACCGGTGGCATGGCGGATCACCGCCTGCGCGCGCGCTCCCAGGAGATCATCGCCATCGCCGCGGCCCTCGCCTCGAGCGTGGGCGGCCAGGCGGCGAGCCTCGGTGCCACCGCCAGCCAGAAGGCGAAGCTCAACGAGCACCACCAGAAGTGGGTGGACGCCGTCGCCGCCGACCTCAAGGCCCACACGGGCCGCTCCGTGGTGCTCGCCGGTGAGCGTCAGCCCGCCGCGGTGCACGCGCTGGCCGCCGCCATCAACGCGGCGCTCGGCAACGCGGGCCAGACGGTCAGCTACGTGCCCCACACCTTCGCCGAGGCCAGCGACGCCGCCAGCCTGCGCCCCCTCGTGGAGGAGCTGAACGCCGGCGCGGTGGACATCCTCGTCATCACCGCCTGGAACCCCGTCTACCGCGCTCCCGCGGACCTGGGCCTCCAGGACGCGCTGGATCCGGCGAAGAACCCCCACCGCGGCAAGCTCACGGTCGTCTACACCTCGCTCTTCGAGGACGAGACGAGCGCGTACGCCGACTGGTTCATCCCGGCCGCGCACGAGCTGGAGTCCTGGAGCGATGGCCGCTCGCACGACGGAACCATCTCCATCGTGCAGCCGCTCGTGCAGCCCATCTTCAACGGCGTGCCCACTGCGGAGCTGCTCGCGCTCTTCCTCGGTGAGCCGTACCGCGGCAGCTACCAGATCCTCCGGGACTTCTGGCGGGGCCGCTCCGCCGCTAGCGAGGACTTCGAGACGCCGTGGGAGACGTGGGTCTCCGTGGGCATCGTGCCCAACAGCGCCTCGGCTCCGCTGGCCGCCACCTCGCTCAACGCCGAGGGTGCCAGCGCGCTGGTGAACGCCTACAAGGCGCCCGCCGCGGACGGGCTCGAGGTGAACTTCGTCGCCGACTACAAGGTCTACGACGGCCAGTTCGCCAACATGTCCTGGCTGCAGGAGCTGCCGGATCCCATCTCGAAGATGACGTGGGACAACGCGGCCTACCTGAGCCCCACCACCGCCCGGGAGCTGAACCTGCAGCCCGGCGACGTGGCGACGCTCTCCTACGGTGGCCGCACCCTGGACGTCCCCATCTGGGTCATCCCCGGCACGGCGGACAACGTCGTGGTGCTCCCGCTGGGCTATGGCCGCACGGGCGTATTCGAGACGGTGGCCAAGGAAGTGGGCTTCAACGCCAACCGCGTGCGCAGCATCAACGCGCCCTGGTTCGACGGCGGAGCGAAGCTGGAGAAGAAGGCCAGCACCCACAAGTTCTCGCTCACCCAGCAGCACTGGCGCACCGAGGGCCGTCCCATCGCCCTCGACATGTCGGTGGAGCAGTTCCGCGCCGAGCTGGAGAAGGACAAGCAGAAGGCCAGCTCCCTCTTCGCCCGCGTGAAGGGCGAGCAGGTCAACCTGATGCCGGACGTCACGGACACGACGACCAGCCACGGGGAGCACGGCAACCAGGGCTACAAGTGGGCCATGGCCATCGACCTGGCGCGCTGCACCGGCTGCGCCGCGTGCGTGGTGGCCTGCCAGTCGGAGAACAACATCCCCGTCGTGGGCAAGGAGCAGGTGGCCCGCAGCCGCGAGATGCAGTGGCTGCGCATCGACCGCTACTTCTCTGGCAACGAGCTGAATGATCCCGAGATGATCATGCAGCCCGTCGCCTGCGTGCACTGCGAGAAGGCGCCCTGCGAGTACGTGTGCCCCGTGAACGCCACCGTCCACTCGGACGAGGGCCTCAACGACATGGTGTACAACCGCTGCGTCGGCACGCGTTACTGCTCGAACAACTGCCCGTACAAGGTCCGCCGCTTCAACTACCTGCACTACACCGCGGACAAGACGCCCACGCAGAAGATGATGATGAACCCGGACGTCACGGTGCGTAACCGCGGCGTCATGGAGAAGTGCACCTACTGCGTGCAGCGCATCGAGCGCGTGCGCATCAAGGCCCGGGTCGAGAAGCGCTCCATCTTCGAGAAGGAGCTGCAGACGGCCTGCCAGCAGACGTGCCCCACCGAGGCCATCGTCTTCGGCACCTTGAGCGACCCCAACTCCACGGTCAGCAAGCACCACCAGGACGAGCGCGCCTACAAGCTGCTCAAGGAACTCGGCACCCAGCCGCGCACCGCCCACCTCATTCGTCTTCGCAACCCCAATCCCGCCCTCGCGGTCGCCGCGCACTCCGCGGAGAACGAAGGAGGCCACTGAGCCATGGCCGAGACTGCCGCCACCCATCTCCCGCCGGGCGTCGATCCGCTCGAGCCGCGGATGCTCATCCCGGCGCATCATGACGATGCGTCCCTCAATGAAACCCTGCTCGACCACGTCTGGCGCAAGCCAGGCAAGGGCTGGTTCCTGCTGTTCGGAATCGCCCTGGTCGGCCTGGGCATGTTCCTGGTCGCCGTGACGATGACCCTCGCGCGCGGCATTGGCGTGTGGGGCAACAACCAGCCCAACGGCTGGGCGTTCGACATCGTCAACTTCGTGTGGTGGGTCGGTATCGGCCACGCCGGTACCCTCATCTCCGCCATCCTCCTGCTCTTCCAGCAGAAGTGGCGCACGAGCATCAACCGCTTCGCCGAGGCGATGACCATCTTCGCGGTCATCTGCGCGGGCCAGTTCCCCCTGCTGCACACGGGGCGTCCCTGGTTCGCCTTCTGGCTCCTGCCCTACCCGAGCACGCTCGGCGCCTGGCCCCAGTTCCGCTCGCCGCTGGACTGGGACGTGTTCGCCGTGTCCACGTACTTCACCGTGTCGTTGCTCTTCTGGTACGTGGGCCTCATCCCGGACCTGGCGGCGCTGCGTGACTCGTCGCCCACCAAGCTGCAGCGCACCATCTACGGCCTGTTCTCGCTCGGCTGGCGCGGCTCGGGCCGCCACTGGCACAACTACAAGATTGGCTACCTGCTGCTCGCGGGCCTCTCCACGCCGCTGGTGCTCAGCGTGCACACGATCGTGTCCTTCGACTTCGCCACGGGCCTCATCCCGGGCTGGCACGCCACCATCTTCCCGCCCTACTTCGTGGCCGGCGCCGTGTTCAGCGGCTTCGCGATGGTGATCACCCTCATCGTCCCCGCCCGCAAGTACCTCAATCTCCGGGACGTCATCACCGACCGCCACCTGGAGAACATGAACAAGGTCATCCTCGCGACGGGTCTCATCGTGTCCTACGGGTACATGATGGAGCACTTCATCGCCTGGTACTCCGGCAGCGAGTACGAGATCTGGACCTTCTACGTGAACCGCGCGCGGGGCCCGTACTGGCAGGTGTACTGGCTGATGATCGCCTGCAACGTGATCACCCCGAACATCTTCTGGTTCCGCAAGTGCCGCACGAGCATCCCCATCATGTGGGTGGCCTCCATCGTCGTGAACATCGGCATGTGGTGCGAGCGCTTCATCATCATCGTGACGTCGCTGACCCAGGACTTCCTGCCCTCCTCGTGGGACCTGTACAGCCCCACGTGGGTGGACTGGTGCCTCTACATCGGCACGCTGGGCCTGTTCAGCACGCTCTTCCTGCTGTTCCTCAAGTTCGTGCCCGCGGTGGCCATCAGCGAGGTGAAGGAGCTCCAGCTCGAGCTCAAGCACGCCGCCCACCACGCCGCGCACGGCAATGACACTCACGGAGCGCACTGACCATGTCCGCTGACAGCAAGGTCCTGGACAGCTGGTTCCTCGCCGAGTTCGCCACGCCCGAGGCCCTGGTGGATGCCACCCGGCAGATGCGGGAGAAGCATGGCTACGAGGGGATGGACACCTATTCTCCCTACCCGCTGCACGGCGGGTCGGAGGCCCTCGGTCTGCCTCCCTCGCGCATGCCCTTCATCGCGCTGGCCGGAGGTCTCACTGGCTTGGCCACGGCCATCGCGATGATGGCGTACATGAACGGCTACGACTACCCCATCAACGTGGGTGGTCGTCCCATCTACAGCCTGCCGGCGTACGTGCCCATCGCCTTCGAGCTCACCGTGTTGTTCGCGGCGTTCGGAATCTTCTTCGGTTTGCTGGGGCTCAGCCGGCTGCCCCAGCCCTACCACCCGGTCTATGAGCACGAGGCCTTCCGCACGGCGACCACGCACGGCTACTGGCTGAGCGTGCCGAAGACCGTCAGCGTGCAGGCGGATACCATCATGGAGCAGCTCAAGTCGCTGGGCGCGACCCAGGTGACGGTCGTGACGGGAGAGAAGGAATGAGGCGGCTCATCCCCGTGGCCGGGCTCGCCCTGGCCGCTTGTAATGTCCCGTCCGAGTTCCTCCAGCGCATGGAGGAGCAGGCCAAGTACGAGTACTACGAGTCGAGTTCCTTCTGGGCGGACGGCCGCGCCATGCGCACCCCGCCCGAAGGCACGGTTCCCCGCGAGCGCCTGGTGGGCGACCCGGGTCTGACCACCGGCCGCGTCAGCGGTCAGTTCGTCAGCGCCCTGCCCCGCTCGCTCACGGTGGACCGCGCGCTGCTCGAGGAAGGCCAGAAGAAGTACAACATCGTCTGCGCCCAGTGTCATGGCCGGCTCGGAGATGGCAACAGCGTGGTCGCCGAGAACATGGCGCTGCGTCTGCCGCCGTCGCTGCAGGAGATCGCCAACAAGCCGGACGGTCACTTCTACGTCGCCATCACCGAGGGCTACGGCGTGATGCCGTCCTTCGCGGGTGAGCTCAACATCCAGGAGCGCTGGGCCGTGGTGGCCTACGTTCGCGCGCTGCAGCGCGCCCGCACGTCGTCGGCGGGTGGCACGCAGCCGCTGCCTCAGGAGAACCGATGATTGCCGTGGACCGTTTCGACGGCCCCTCGAAGGTGATGGTGGGCGCGGGCGCCTTGGGCGTCCTGGGCCTGCTGGCCTCCTTCGCGGGCCTCTTCCTCGACCCCCAGGCCTCGACGTACGGCTACCTGTTCGGCTTCTGCTACTGGCTGGGCATCGCCGTGGCCTCCATCATCATGGTGGCCATCTTCCACACCGCCAAGGTCAAGTGGATCATCGTGCTGCGCCGCACCATGGAGACCATGGGCTCGAGCGTGGTGTTCTTCCTCTTCCTGCTCGTGCCCATCCTCGTCATGGCCAAGCAGATCTTCCCCTGGGTGGATGACCGCAGCTGGATCTTCCCCGGCACGGACGGCGTGAAGTTCACCGAGGTGGAGTTGCACCACCTGCACCACAAGCACCCCTACCTCAACCTGACCTTCTTCTACATCCGCCAGGCCATCTACTTCTTCACGTGGATCTTCGTCTCCTGGCGGCTGCGCTCCTGGAGCCTGCAGCAGGACACCACGGGTGAGCTGGAGCTGACGGCCAAGCAGCGGCGCTTCGCCCCGGGTACCCTGCCCTTCCTGGCGCTCACCATGACGTTCGCGGCCTTCGACTGGCTGATGACGCTCACGCCCCTGTGGTTCAGCACCATCTTCGGCGTCTACTACTTCGCCGGCAGCTTCCTGGCCGCCTTCTGCATCGTGACGATCGTCACGGCGAACGCCCAGGACAAGGATGGGTACGGCACGCTGGTGACCACGGCGCACTACCACAGCCTCGGCAAGCTCATGTTCGCCTTCACGGCGTTCTGGGCCTACATCGCCTTCTCCCAGTTCTTCCTCATCTGGATCGCCAACCTTCCGGAAGAGGCGGGCTGGTACAAGCTGCGCATCGAGGGGCCCTGGATGCCCGTGTCCCTGACCCTGCTGCTGGGCCACTTCTTGCTGCCTTTCTTCACGCTGCTATCGCGCAAGCTGAAGCTGCGGCCGCAGGCCCTGTCCATCGTTGGCGTCTACCTGCTGGTCATCCACGCCGTGGACCTGTACTGGCTCATCTGGCCCGCGTTCTCGCCCCAGGGTCCGTCCTTCCACTGGTCGCTCCTCACCTCCTTCGTGGGAGTGGGTGGCATCGCGGTGGCGGGCGCCTTCTGGCTGAGCAAGGGCCGGTATACGGTTCCGGTGAAGGATCCCTACATCTCTGAGTCCCTGAGGTACGTGCAGCCATGAAGAAGTCCCAGGTGGAGCTCGAGTCGCGCGTCATCCACGGCGCGCACGGCGTTTCCGCCGAGGAGGACCACATCCTCACCGGCAAGATCGTCCAGGTGGGTGTGGGCGCCCTCATCATCTTCATCGTGGGCGGAATCTGGGCCTGGCGGCTGCAGATCGCCACCACCGAGGAGTTCGCTCCCGATGGGTCCGCGCCCATTCCGGCCCTCATCACGCCGGACAAGGACTTCAAGACGGCCTACGAGATCGGCATCGTCAACCAGCGGCTCTTCACCCAGGACACCCACGCGGAGGAGAAGATCGCCGCGCAGCAGAAGTCCCTGGATGAAGGCACGGGTGACCAGCCGGGTGTGCGCGCCCATGTGCCCATCTCCCAGGCGATGGATCAGATCATCGGCGAGCATGCGGCCAACCGTGGCCAGCCAGAGCCGGCTCCCGAGCCGCAACCGCCGTCCCCCCAGCAGTAGTTTCGCGGTAGGAGAGGCAGAAGCACGATGTACACCCCCTTCTCTTGCATGAACCCGCGCGTCGCGTTGGCGGCGCTGCTCCTGGCGCTCGGCGCCGGGTTGCCAGCGTCCGCGCTCCCCGGCGGCGGGCGTACGCCGCAGAGCATCATCGATGCCCAGTCCGATGCCCCTCCGCAGCTCAAGGGCGTGGACGTGCAGGAGCACCTCGGTGAGCTGGTCGCCCTGGAGGCCCAGTTCACCGACTCCTCGGGCAAACCGGTGGTGCTCAAGGACGTACTGCCGCGGACCCGTCCGGTGCTGCTCACGCTCGTGTATTACAACTGCCCCCTGCTCTGTAACCTCGTCATCAACGAGCAGATCCGCACCATGCGCGAGCTGGGGCTCGAACTCGGCAAGGATTACGAGGCGGTGACGGTGAGCATCGATCCGCAGGACACGCCCGCGCAGAGTCTCGAGCGGCGCCGCAAGCACCTGCAGTCCATGGGCCTGCCGGAAACGGCCCCGTGGCACTTCCTCACGGGCACCGAGTCCAACATCCAGCGGCTGGCGGACGCGGTGGGCTTCAAGTTCGCCTATGACGAGACGAGCAAGCAGTACGTCCACCCGGCGGTGGTGCATGTCCTCACCCCGGAAGGCTCCATTTCCCGCTATCTGTACGGCACGTCCTTCAGGCCGCAGGACATGAAGCTGGCCCTGGTGGAGGCGGCGGGCGGCCGGGTGGGTACCAGTTTTGATCGTATCGTCCTGACCTGCTTCAAGTATGACACCGCCACACGGCGGTACGGCTTCTACATCTTTGGATTCCTCCGGATTGGCGCGCTCATGATCTTCGGCGCGCTCGCGAGCATGCTCGCGTACTACTGGAGGCGTGAGCTGAAGAAAGGCGCAGCAGCATGAACGAGTTGCTGAACAAACTCCTGTTCCTCCCGGAGCAGGCCTCGACCTTCGCGGAACGAGTGGACTCCCTCCACTACTTCGTCGTCACCGTGACGATGCTGAGCTCGTTCGTCACGGGCACCGCGGCGATCTACTTCTTCTTCCGCTACCGGCGCCGCTCGGCCCACCAGACGACGGAGTACGTCATCCCGTCGGTGAAGACGGAGTTCCTCTTCGTCTCGCTGCCGCTCGTCTTCTTCCTCGCGTGGTTCGTCATCGGCTTCCGGGACTTCGTCTTCGTGCAGACGCCGCCCAAGAACGCCATGGACGTCTACGTCATGGGCAAGCAGTGGATGTGGAAGTTCTCCTACCCGGAGGGCCCCAACGGAGTGAACGTGCTGCACGTGCCGGCCAACCGCCCGGTGCGTCTGCTCATCACCTCGCGCGACGTGCTCCACTCCTTCTTCGTGCCCGCCTTCCGCATCAAGATGGACGCGGTGCCGGGCCGCTACACGCAGACCTGGTTCGAGGCCACCAAGCCCGGCACGTACCAGATCCTCTGCACCGAGTACTGCGGCCTGTCTCACTCCAAGATGCTGGGTGAGGTGGTCGTCCTCTCCGAGGAGGAGTGGGACGCGTGGGCCAAGGAGCAGCGCAAGGGCGGCCTGCAGAACCGCCAGGACGCGCTCGCGGACCTGAGCCTCGAGCCCCAGCCCGCGCGCATGGCGGACCAGGGCCAGAAGGTCGCCGCCGAGGTGGGCTGCTTCAAGTGCCACACCGTCAATGGCGAGCCGCACATCGGACCTACCTTCCAGGGAATGTACGGGCGCACGGAGACCCTGCAGGACGGCAACAGCCTGCGCGTGGACGAGGCCTACATCACCCAGTCCATGATGGATCCGGGGGCCCACCTGGTGACGGGCTTCCCCAACGTCATGCCCACCTTCCAGGGCAAGCTGACGGGGCCGCAGACGGCGGCCATCGTCGAGTACATCAAGACCCTGCGCACCCCGGACATCCGCACCGGTGCCTCACAAGGACCTGTCTATGAGCCCATCCAGTAGCGCTGAAGCCGTGCCGGGCGCCGTGCCCGCGCCGGATGAGCACCACGAGCACCATCCGAGCTACCTGGTCGATGGCACCACGGTGAAGTCGTGGCTGCTGACGCTCGATCACAAGCGCATCGGCGTGATGTACCTCATCTGGGTCCTGCTCTTCTTCCTCATCGGCGGCACGTACGCGATGGTGGTCCGCCTGGAGCTGCTCACGCCGGGTCCGACCATCATCGACGCGATGACGTACAACCGCGCCTTCACCATGCATGGCGTGGTGATGATCTTCCTGTTCATGATCCCGGCCATCCCCGGCGCCTTCGGCAACTTCATGCTGCCGCTGATGCTGGGCGCCAAGGACGTGGCCTTCCCGCGGCTCAACCTGCTGTCCCTCTACCTGCTGCTCATCGGCGCGGTCATCGCCATCTGGGGGATGATCAACGGCGGAATGGACACGGGCTGGACGTTCTACACGCCCTACAGCACGCACACGACGACGACGGTGGCGCCCATCCTCTTCGGCGCGTTCATCATCGGCTTCAGCTCCATCGTCACGGGCCTCAACTTCATCGTCACCACGCACACCATGCGGGCGCCGGGCGTCACCTGGTTCAAGATGCCCCTGTTCGTGTGGGCCATGTACGCCACGGCGTGCATCCAGGTGTTGGCCACGCCGGTGCTCGGCCTCGTGCTGCTGCTGGTGGTGGGTGAGCAGCTCTTCCACTTCGGCATCTTCGATCCGGCGCGCGGTGGAGATCCGGTGCTCTTCCAGCACCTGTTCTGGTTCTACTCGCACCCGGCCGTGTACATCATGGTGCTGCCGTCCTTCGGCGTGATGAGCGAGATCGTCGCCGCGTTCAGCCGCAAGAACATCTTCGGCTACCGCGCCGTGGCGTTCTCCTCGCTGGGCATCGCGTTCGTGGGCTTCTTCGCCTGGGGCCACCACATGTTCGTGTCCGGCCAGTCCACGTTCAACGCGGGCGTGTTCGCGGTGTTGACGATGCTGGTGGGCGTGTTCACCGCCATCAAGGTCTTCAACTGGGTGGGCACCGTCTACAAGGGCGCGGTCGACTTCAAGACGCCCTTCGCCTACTTCTGCGGCTTCCTCTACTTCACCGTGTTCGGCGGCATGACGGGCGTGGCCTTCGCCACGGCGTCCCTGGACGTGCCCTGGCACGACACCTACTTCGTGGTGGCGCACTTCCACTTCATCATGGTGGGCGCGACGATCATGGCCTTCATGGCGGCCATCCACTACTGGTTCCCCAAGATGTTCGGGAAGCTGTACCACGAGGGGTGGGGCCTGGTGTCCGCGGCGCTCATCATCCTGGGCTTCAACGCCACGTTCATCCCCCAGTTCCTCCTGGGCAACGCGGGCATGCCGCGGCGCTACTACGAGTACCCGGAGCGCTTCCAGACGCTCAACGTGGCCTCCACGGCCGGCGCGTCCCTGCTGGCGCTCGGCTTCCTCATCAGCGCCATCTACCTCGTCTACGCGCTGGTGTACGGCGAGAAGTGCGCGGCCAACCCCTGGAACAGCAAGGGGTACGAGTGGCTGACCGAGTCCCCTCCTCCGACCCACAACTTCGTGGGCCCCCAGCCCATCTACACCGAGGAGCCCCACTTCTACGTGGATCCCCAGAAGGCCGAGGAACCCGATGCAGTCTAACGCCGCCGCCCCGGCCCACCCGGCCGGGGTCCCCCCCGTACCGCAGGTCGCCGCGCACTTCGCGTCACTCGACGTGCAGCAGCACGCGGCCCGTCTGGGCATGTGGCTGTTCCTGGCCACGGAAATCCTGCTCTTCGCCGGTCTGTTCGTCATCTACGCGAACTACCGCTTCATGTTCCATGACGGGTTCGCGGCCGCCAGCCGCCACCTGGACCTGACGCTGGGCACCATCAACACCATCGTGCTCATCACCTCCTCGTTCACCGCCGCCATGGCGGTGCACTACGCCAAGGAGGCGAAGAACAAGATGGTGGTGGTGATGTTCGTGCTCACCATCCTCATGGCGCTGGGATTCCTCGTCATCAAGTACTTCGAGTACTCCCACAAGTTCCATGTGGGCCAGCTGCCCGGTCCGTACTTCATCGATCCAGAGCCCTCGCTGCAGGTTGCGGGCGTGCCGATGTACTACACCATCTACTTCCTCTCGACGGGACTGCACGGCTTCCACGTCATCATCGGCATGATCGTGCTGGGGTGGATCACCATCAAGGCCAACCGCAACGAGTTCAGCGGCCGCAACTACACCGCGGTCGAGCTGGGCAGCATGTACTGGCACCTCGTGGACCTGGTGTGGATCTTCCTCTTTCCCATGCTGTACCTCATTTAAGGGAACCGTCCTTCCATGTCCGCGATCGCGAATGAGTCGTCCAAGGAAGCACAGGAAATGCGGCACGAGCAGCACTCGGGCCCCGGCGTCTACGTCATCATCTGGGTGGCGCTGATGATCCTCACCGTCGTCACGGTGGTGACGGGCCGGATGCACATGCCCGACTGGGGCCTCGCCCTGGCGTTGGTGATCGCCTCGGTGAAGGGCACCATGGTGGCGCTCTACTTCATGCACCTGTCCGAGCACCAGGGCGCCAACCGTCTCGTCTTCGGCTGCTCCATGCTGTTCGTGGTGCTGATGCTGCTCTTCACGCTGTTCGACATCGGCACGCGCTTCCGCCCCACGCTGGCGCCCAACGGCCACCCCTCGCAGTGGCCGGTGGCCACGGGCCAGTCCCTCCCCTACGAGGGCACGCAGGGTCCGGCGCCGCTGGTTCCCACTCACTGAGACGTCCCACGAGACGTCTTTCCCCGCGGCGCCGAGGACTCGTTCCCGGCGCCGCGTTTCTTTTCGCGGGACGAGGAGGCCCCGCCGTCCATGCACCTCGTGCCCGCCACCGATTCGCAGAAGGCCGAACGCGATGCCCTCACCTACTCGGAGTGGGGCAAGCTCCTCACCCCCGAGGCCTATGCCAGCCGAGAGCGGCGGCTGCGCGAGCACGCCTGGTCCCGCTCGGACATGTGCACCTGGCTGCTGTGCGCGGATGACGGCGGGGTGCTCGCCTCGTGCGAGACCTTCCGCACCCGGAGCTTCCTGCGCGGCGCCGACGGGACGCGCCTCCCGGGCGATAGCTTCTCCATCGCCAGCGTCTTCACCGAGCCGCGCCTGCGCGGCCAGGGACATGCCACGCGCCTGATGGATTTGCTCGCCGCCGAGTTGTCCCGGCGGCCCCGCGTTCACGCCGCCCTGCTCTTCTCCGACGTGGGCCCCCGCCTCTACGCGCGCTCGGGCTACCAGGCGCTGCCCGCCTGGGACTGGCACCTGCCCGCCTCGCCCGCGTCCTCCGCGTCCGTCGTCAACCTGCCCCAATCGTCCGGCCTCGCGCCCGTGCTCGCGCGTCTGCGCCCGCCCGACGGTCCCTTCCACTTCTGGCCCTCGCCTGAACAGCTCGACTGGCACCTCGAGCGGGGACGCATCTACGCCGAACACCTGGGCCGCCCCCTGCCCTCCTCGCTCGGCGCGACCTGGGGGGACGACACCATCCTCTGGAGCTTCGTGGCGAAGAGCGACGCGCTCGTCGTGCTGTGGCTCGATGCACGCACTCCCGAGGCCGCCCACGCCCTGTTGAGCGCCGCCCAGCGCGAGGCCCACCTCGTGGGCCTGTCCCGCGTGGTGCTCTGGGAGGAACCCGGGCACGAGGCCCTGCTCGCCTCGCTCCCGGACGCCCAACGCGTGGCCCGCGAGGACTCGCTGCCCATGGTGCGGCCCCTCCGGGAGGAACTCCCCCTATCGCCGCTCGCCCTTCCCCCGGTACCGCGAGGGCTCTGGGTTTGAGGTAGGGTCCTCCTCCTCCATGGAATGCACCCGCTGTGGCGCCTGCTGCGTGGCGCCGGACATCGCCGCGCTCGACAAGCCCCTGGGTCTGCGTTGCCCCCATCTCGGCGCCGACAACCTGTGCACGGTGTATGACCGGCGCCCCCAGGTCTGCCGCGACTACCAGGCCGACGAGCTGTGCCAGCGCATCGAAGCACCCACCCTCGAGGAGCGCGTGCACAAGTACCTGGCGCTCTTCGAGCTGACGGACGAGGCGGCGCGGGTGCGCCAGGGAGGGTGTTCCTCCATGCGCCAGGCCCGCCACGGGTGATATCCCCCACGTCCGTGCCCTTCCAACCCACCGAGCCCTTCGCCCCCGCGCGCGGCCTCGCCTCGCCCCACGCGCAGACCATCTACGCCTCGCTCGTGCGCCCCACGCACGTGCCCACCTTGAAGCGCGAGCGCTGGGAGCTGCCCGACGGGGACTTCGTCGACCTGGACTCCTTCGACGGGCCCCCGGGCGCCCCCCACGTGGTGACCCTGCACGGCCTCGAGGGCTCCTCGCGCTCCGGCTACATCACCGCCATCCTGCGCGGCGCGGCCGACCGGGGCTGGGGCGCCACCGCCATCAACTTCCGCTCCTGCGGCGGAGAGACCAACCGGCTCGCGCGCTCCTACCACTCGGGGGACATCCACGACGCGCTCTCGGTGATGCTGCACCTGCGCCAGCGCCTAACCGGCCCCCTCTACGCGGTGGGCTTCTCGCTCGGCGCCAACGTGCTCCTGCGGCTGATGGAGGAGACGGGGGACACCTCGCCCATCGCCGCCGCCGCCGCCGTGAGCGCGCCCTTCGATTTGAGCGCCTGCGCGGAGGCGCTCGACGGGCCCGGGCCCTTCGCGCTCCTCTACCGGGACCGCTTCCTGCGCACCCTCAAGGACAAGGCCCGGGAAAAGCTCCGCCGGTTCCCCGGCGCCTTCGACCTCCGAGCCCTGGAGCGCGCCCGCTCCATCCGCGCCTTCGACGACGCCGTCACCGCCCCCCTGCATGGCTTCCGTGGCGCGGAGCACTACTACGCCGAGGCCTCCTCGGGCCCCCGCCTCCACAGCATCCGCCGCCCCACCCTGCTGCTGAGCGCCGAGGATGATCCGATGATTCCCGCCTCCACCCATCCACGGGACATGGGCGCGAATCCCCACGTCCACCCCGTGGTGACGGCCCGAGGCGGTCATGTCGGTTTCGTCGCGGGAAGTCCCGTCTCGCCCATCTTCTGGGGAGAGGCCCAGGTCCTGGCCTTCTTCTCCGCCCAGAAGTGAAAGAGCCCGGCTGGCCCCCACCAGCCGGGCTCCTTCCCAGGCGCCCCCCCCTCCATCGCCCCGCTTCCGTCCCCCCCCGACGGCCCTGCCCCCCATTCAGCGCCAGGACGCATGAGCACACGCCGTGCCATGCCCGTCACGCGGGTGGTGGCCCCTGATTCCGAGGGGTTGCGAGGACAGCGCGGGCGCGCCCGTCCGTAAAAAACTCCAGGGACGGGCACTCCGAGCGGAGGAAAAGACGGTTCAGGCCTCGCCCGTCGGCGGACGGAGCACCCGGAGCAGGTGTTGAGCGAGCAGGTCACGCGTGGCGCGCTGCAGCTCCGCGAGCAGGACGTGAAGCCCCTCCGCCGAGCCGTCCCGCACTTCGCGCACGCGCTCCTCGCTTCCATCGAAGACCCGCAGGCGGCCGGGCACCAGGGTGATGAGCGGCTGACGCGGATAGCGCCGCTTGAGCAGCCCCAGCATCAACGGGGAGTCCTCGTCCGGTCGGCGCGCGTCCACCACCACCAGGGCGGGCTCGTCCTCCGCGAGCGCCTCCAGGACTTCATCCGCGTCCGCCATGGCGACCACGGACAGGTCCGGCTCCGCCAACAGACGGGACAGCAACTCCCGGGAGGGCCGGTGGGGACTCAGGATGACGATGCGCCGCATGCGGGGCGCAGCGTAGGAGCAATGGCGCACGAAGAGGAGAGCCCCCGCGCGCACCCTTTGTGCGTTTTCGAACCCACTTCTCCCTCCAGGCGACCCCAGCCGTCCCATCTCCTGGATGGCCCACCTGACCAGGCGGGGAGACGTGGAAGGTCATGTGCTGGCGCAGGTGCGAAAATCGGGTTACTCCGAACTCTCCCCCCATCCCATGGCGACCGAGCTCCACTTCGACTGCGGTACCCTCGTGGCGCCCACGCTGCCCGACGACGGAGCCTTGCGCGGCCTGTTCCAGCGGGACGCGCGCACGGGGGTCTACCGGACGGCCGCCCGGCACTACCGGGACGTGGTGCTGCGACTGCGTGAGCTGGGCGTCCCCTATGAGGACCGGGCCCGGCGCTTCGAGCCCCTGGAGGTGGCGCTCACGAGCCCCGTGGAACCCTTCCCCCACCAGAAGGCCGCGCTGGACGCCTGGAATCAGGCGGGCGGACGGGGCCTGGTGGAGCTGCCCACCGGCGCGGGCAAGACGCTGCTCGCGGTGCTGGCCATCGCCCAGGTCAAACGCCCCACCCTGGTGGTCGTCCCCACGCTGGACCTGATGACGCAGTGGCAGGGTGTGCTGTCGCGCCACCTCGGGCTGCCGGTGGGCATGCTGGGCGGCGGGGTGAGTGACCGGCAAGCCCTCACGGTGACGACCTACGACTCGGCGGCCATGCAGACCGAGTTCCACGGCAACCACTTCGGCCTGCTCGTGTGCGACGAGTGCCACCACCTGCCAGCGCCCAGCTACCGTTTCATCGCCGAGGGCTCGCTCGCGCCCTACCGGCTGGGCCTCACCGCCACGCTGGAGCGCACCGACGGAGGCGAGCGTGTGTGCGAGGAGCTGCTCGGACCGCTCGTGCACCGCACGGACATCCGCGAGTTGCAGGGCCGCTACCTGGCCCCCTACGAGGTGCGCCGCATCGAGGTCCCCCTCACCCCCTCGGAGCAGACGCGGCACGACGAGGCCCGGGCGCGCTACCTCGCCTTCATCCGCGGCCGGGGCATCCGCTTCGACGTGCCCGAGGGCTGGGCACGCTTCCTCGCGGAGAGTCAGCGCACGGACGAGGGCCGCGCGGCCCACCGGGCCTACCGCGAGCAGCGTCGCATCGCCCTCACCTCGAGCGCGAAGCTGGACGTGCTCTGGCGCGTGCTCCTCGAGCATCGCGAGGACCGGGCCATCGTCTTCACCGACGACAACGAGACGGTGTACACGCTCGCTCGGCGGCTGTTCCTGCCGGCGCTCACGCACCACACGCCCGTGCCCGAGCGCAAGGCGCTGCTCGCCGCCTTCTCGAGTGGAGAGCTGCCGGTGCTGCTCACCTCGCGGGTACTCAACGAGGGTGTGGACGTGCCGGAAGCGCGCGTGGGCATCGTGCTCAGCGGCAGTGGCAGCGTGCGCGAGCACGTGCAGCGCCTGGGCCGCATCCTCCGCCAGCGCCCGGGCAAGCGCGCCCTCCTGTACGAGGTGTGCTCGGCGCAGACGGCCGAGTCCTCCATCAGCGAGCGGCGGCGCCAGCACCGCGCCTACCAGGAAGGAGAGGGAGAGGCATGCTGACGCGCGAGCTGCTCCTCTTCCGCACGCGGGACGCGAAGTTGCGGCCCTCCTTCGTCAAGCGTGAGGACCCGGGACTGCTCGCGCTGGCTGGAGAGTTCATCACCAGCGTGGACGCGGCACAGGGACGCTCACGCGACGAGGTGGAGGAGGCCCTGGGCCTACGGGCGGGCGCGTACACGCGGCCCAAGGTGGCCCGGGGACTGGTGAAGCTCCTGGTGGACCGGATGCGCTTCGACGAGCCCCAGGAGGGGGCCTCCGAGGCACGCGCCACGCTCTTCCAGGAGGCGGCGCGGGTGCGGCGAGCGCTCCCCCCGGACGCGCGCGTGGAGGAGTACGAGGCGCGGCTCGCGGAGGCGTTTTCCCGCCCCCTGCCCGACCTGCGCGAGGCCCTGTATGCCGACCTGCCAGGTCACCGGCGGTTGTTGGACTGGGACGCGCTCTCCTCCACGGAGCTGCTGGATCGCTACAACCTCGCGCTCGCCCAGGGCCCCCTGTTCGACGCGCGGCGGCTGACACTCCGGGCACGGGCCCCCGAACTGCTGCGCGTGCGCAAGGTGCTGCGCTGGCTCAAGTTCTGCCGGCTGGTGGCCGAGGTGCGCCGGGACGGCGAGGACTGGGTGCTGGAGGTGGAAGGCCCGGGCGCCATGCTCGCGCTGCAGAAGAAGTATGGCCTGCAACTGGCGAACTTCCTGTCGGTGGTGCCCGTGCTCACACGCTGGCAGCTCACCGCCGCCCTCGAAAGTCCCCGCCGGAAGGTGACCCTGATTCTGGACGAGAAGGATCCCCTGGTGTCACCTCATGGGTCCGCGCTGGGCCACATCCCTCCCGAGGTGGCGTCGCTGGCGGAGGGCTTCGATGACGCGGACTGGGAGTTGGACCTCTTGCCGCTGCCCCGCAACGTGGGCGCCGCGGGACTGTGTGTGCCCGATGTGACGTTCCGCCACCGCCAGACGCGGCGCGAGGTGGCGCTGGAGCTTTTCCACGCGTGGCACGCGGGCCCGCTGGCGCGGCGGCTCGAAGAGTTGCGCTCGCGTCCAGATGAGGGACTGTTGCTGGGAGTGGATCGGGCGCTCGCCAAGGGCACCCAGGAGCGTGAGGCACTGGAGGCACACCCACAAGTGGTGCTCTTCCATGGTTTTCCATCGGCGAAGAGGCTGCGCGCGAGGCTCTCCCCGTGAAACGAACGTCCGAGCTACCCGTTCTTCTGTCCCAGGTGCGCGGCCACGAGGCTCAGCACACGCAGGGAATTGCGGTCCAACGAGCGCGCGCGGCGCAAGAGGCGGCGCAGTTCCGCGGGCTCACTGGCCTCGGGCGGCGCGGGAGGGGGCGTCCACGACGCGGACGCCTCGCTGCTGAGCCCCAAGGCCTCATCCGCGGACAGCGAAAGCACGGCGCACAGCTTGCGGAAGGTGGGTACGCTCGGAAGCATGTTTCCCCGCTCCAGGCGCCCATACACTTCCGTGGCGATGCCCACACGCTCCGCCACGTCTTCTTGTGTGAGGTTGAGGCGCTGCCGGGCTGCACGTGCGCACTCTCCCAGCCTGGTTGCGAGCTTTTTTGCCATTGTCCCGGGATCCGAGTGGTTCATCGGTGGCAATATGACTCGGGAGGTTGGTTTCCCAGGACGACTGGGGTAGTATGTCCGTCCGAGGACCCGTCACGTTACATACCGAGACCGGGGGTTCCCGGATGACCACGGACGCCGCGCCCTCCTTTCTTTTCGTCGATGAGGATCCGCTGCAGCTCTCCGCGTTGCGCCGGCTGCTGCGGGACGTGCCCGGCAACAAGCGCGCGGCGACCAGCGCGGAAGAAGCCCTGCGCATGGCCGAGGAAGAGTCCCCCTCGGTCGTCATCGCCGCGTACATCCTGCCCGGCATGGATGGGCTGTCATTGATCGCGGCGCTGCGAGCCCGCAGCCCCGGCACGCTCTGCGGGCTGCACACCACGCAGCTGCCCGGACGCGACATCATCCCGCCCGGCATCACCATCCTGCTCAAGCCCTGTCCTCCCGAGCGGCTGCGCGCCTTCCTGCTGTCGGGCACGAACGCCGCTCCGAAGTGAGCCACCGCGCGGCTAATTCTTCTTGGCCGCCTCTTCCATCTTCTTGCGAAGGCTCAAGGGGCGCATGTCCGTCCACACCTCCTTGATGTACGCGAGGCACTCGTCCTTCGTGCCCTGCTTGCCCGCGTCCTTCCACCCGAGGGCGTTCTCCCGGTCCGCGGGCCAGATGGAGTACTGCTCCTCGTGATTGACCACGACCTTGTAGACGGTGGTGTCCGCGCTATCGCTCATGGGGTGCATTCCACTCCACTGGCATGATGGGGGTCAACGGTCTTGCGGGCAGTGAACCCGAATGGCGGACACCCAACCCCGGACGTCGGGTGAGGCGCGCGGCGGGTGTTCGGAGGGTCCGACCTGTCAGGTGGGAACGGACGCGGACGGAAGAACGGCCTCCTCAGCGGGTACCGCGCAGGAGCGCCCGTGCGTATTCCTGGGCCACCCGGGTGAAGCGCGCACCGGAGAGGCCGCTCACGTACTGGCGCACCATGGCGCGCGTGGAGCCCACGTAGAAGAGCGCGCGGCGCGTGCGCTCCAGCTCCCGCTCCTGGCGCCCCGCCCGGCCCTCCATCCACGCCATGTCGTCCAGGGCGTCCACGCCGCAGAAGAACACCACGGGGCTCTCGTGCCCCTTGCAGGAAAAGGCCGTCGTCACCCGGAGGTAGTCCACCGGGCCCACGCTGAAGGCCGCCACGTCCTCCCCGCCACGGCCGCCGAAGGCCACCGCCTTGAGCCCCTCGCGCTCCAGGGCCTCGGCCAGCCGCGCGGGCCGCACCGGCGCCACCACCAGCACATCAGAGGGCCGCACGCCCTCGCGCCGCATCAGCCGCTTCACCTCGCGCACGAGCCACGCCTCCTCGTCTCGCGGCGAGTCGAAGGCGCGCACCTGCGGCACCAGTCCCTCGCGCTCGCTGCTCTGGAGACGGTAGAGCCCATCCACCCCCGCCACCGGCTCCTCCAACAGGCCCTGCTCGCGCAGCTCGCTCGCGCGCATGAACTCGCGCATGCCGGGGTTGCCCACCCGGTGCAGCCCGAGCGGATCCAACACCACGTTGAAGGCCAGCTCGGACACCTGGCGCGTGGAGCGGAACGTCTCGCGCAGCACGCGCACCCGGCCGGTGAAGTCGAGCCCGTCCGGCAACTCCTTGCGCAGGGCCTCCACGGCGCTGTGGCCATAGACGTTCTGCGAGTCGTCCGCGAAGAGCAGGAAGGCCTTGAGCGGCGTGCCCTCGTCCCGCGTGAGCGGACGGGCGAGTCCGTACAGGTGGGCCAGCTCCGGAGCGCTCAGGTCCTGCGCCTCGTCCACGAAGACGGCGTCGAAGCTCTCCTTCGCGTAGCCCCCCGTGCCCGTCATGTGCATGAGCGTCACCCGGTGCAACATGAAGGAGGCGCGCCGCCCCAGCCGTTGCCGCAACGCCGCGTCCACCAGCCGCGTGAGCAGCGGCGTGAGCGCCTTGTTGAAGAAGGACACCAGCACGCGCGCCTCGGGGTGCTCGGCGAGGTAGCGCGCCACCCAGTGCGCGAGCACGTACGTCTTGCCACTGCCCGCCACGCCCCGCACCAGGTGGTGTCCGTCATCGAAGCGCCGCTCGAAGAGCGACACCTGCTCCTGGGTGAAGAGCGGCCCCATCTCCCGGAGCACGTCGATCTCCTGGCCCAGGCCGTCGGGCCTCCTCGCCGTGCGCGCGCGCACGCCCGGCATCACCAGCAGCGGTTGGAGGGAAAAGCGCGGCTCCAGGCGCGGCGCCACGGGGGTGAGCAGTTCCAGGAGCTGCGAGGGAATGGCCGCCTCGGACTCGGCGCGCGAGGACAGGACGAAGAGGTATTCGCGCGCGCGGCTGGCGGCCACGTTGAGCATGGGCGTGAGCTCGCTCGGAGCGAAGGGGCGCCCGGCGGCCACCGTGTCCACCACCACCACGTCGTACTCGGTGCCCTGCTGCCGGTGGATGGTGGAGGCCTGGAAGCGCGACTCGTTCCACCCCTTCTCCTGGGCCATGCCCCGCAGCAGCCCCGCCTGGGCCCGGTAGGGCGTCACCGCCAGCACCTTGAGCCCCGCCTTGAGCGCGGGCGCGGCGATGGCCATCACCAGCTCCGCGGAGAAGGGGCGCCGGTAGCCGTGACCCGAGTCCCCCCGCTCGTGGCACACCCGGCGCGCGTCCCGCGTGGCCTCGTCCAGCACCACCCAGCACGCACGCGCGGCCGGAAAGACGTCCACCGTCTTGTGCTCGCGGGTGCGCGGCCCCTCGCCGTCCTCCAACATGCCCGCGTAGCTGAAGCGGCTCACCACCGCTCCGATCCGCGGGTGCATGCGGTGCTGCGTGCGCAGGAGCAACACGTGCGGGAGCTCCGCCGCGGCGCGCGCGTCCTCCAGGTGCGACAAGGGCGAGCTGCGCATCCACGTCTGCACCGGCCGCTCTCCCCCCTCCAGCGCGCGGCTCACGGGGCCAATCTGTTTGGGGTCTCCCCCGAGCAGCACCTTGCGCGCGAGCGGCGCGAGCAGCCCCACCGCCGCGCGCGACACCATGCCCGCCTCGTCCACCACCAACCGATCGAAGCGGCACGCCCCCTCCAGCTCGGACACGAGCCGCAGCGCCCGGTGCACGGTGAGCACCATGAGCGTGGCGTACCCCTCGCGCGCCACGAAGAGCGTCTCGTCCGTGAGCCCGTCGCGCACCTTGCGCAGCTCGGCCTTCACGGTGGCCATGCGGGAGGACGAGGCGTGGTTGAGGAATTCCTCGCGCACGCGCTCCTCCATGTGCTGGATGCGCGCCGCGTGCTTCTGGTAGCCCGAGTCGTGGAGGAGCGCGGGGAAGGCGTGGGTGAGTTCCTGCCCCACGCCCAGTCCTCCGCGGAAGACACGGCACGTGGTGTCCGGCGCGTGCAGGGCCCCGGCCTTGGACAGCATGCGCGCGACGCGCAGGGCGAGCGTGTCGGCGGCACGGTTGGTGGGCGCCACCGCCAGAATGCGCTCGCGGGGGTTCTTCTGGACGGCCTGGGCGAGCAGCCGCGCCATCGTCTCCGTCTTGCCCGTGCCCGGCGGTCCCCAGAGCAGCGCCCAGGGCTTGTCCCAGAGATGTTCGGCTCCCTGGGAGGGACCGGAGCCATCGTCCGGGATGAGGCCTCGCACCCGCTCGAGCGCTTCACGCACCTCGGCCCCCCGCGAGTCATAGGCCCGGGAGGCGGCGAGCAGGGCCTCGGAGAAGTCATAGGGTTGGAAGGCCCAGCGCTCCACCGACGTCACCCCGGGCGGGATATGGCCCATCGAGCGCGTGGAGAGGAAGACGCGACCCGTCGTCGGATCCAGATGGACGATCTCCCCGATGAAGCGGCGCTCATCCGGAAGGAAGCCGATGAGCTGACCCCCACTCCAGCTTGGGTCCGCGGCGGGCAGCGGCGTCAGGCCCAGCATCGACTCGTCCTCCAGCCGCACGTCCACGGCCCCCTTGAGCATCACCCACCGGTAGAGGGACCGCTCGCTCTCGAGTGCCGACAGCAGGTCCTCCGGCAGGACCGAGCGCACGACGAGATCCGCCGGTTCGGCGGCCGGGGCCCGGAAGGACGGAGGACCGGGCTTGCGGGCACGAGGCGGCGGGGGTGGGGATTCGTTCTCCATCGGGCAGGCGGGGCGAAGGGCCGCATGCTGCCTCGACGAAGCACGGAGGAAAAGCCGGGAGCCCCTGGCTTCTTCCCTTGGCCGCATGGCTGGCTGCTGTCTGGCCCGAGAGAACCCGGGACTTCGCCCAGGCGTCCGGTACACTGGATGGTGCGCCGCCCCTGCCCATGAAGCTCTACGCCCTCAGTGATCTCCATCTCCGCTATGAGCAGAACCGGCAAGCGCTCGAATCGCTCGAGCCCCACCCGGACGACTGGATCGTCGTCGCCGGGGACGTGGGCGAGACAGAGGAGGAGCTCGACTTCGCCTGGCGAACCTTGAAGGCTCGCTTCCGCCAGGTGATCTGGGTTCCTGGCAATCACGAGTTGTGGACGCTGTCACGGGAGCCCGGCGCACTCCGGGGTGAAGCCCTCTACCAGCGGTTGGTGGCGCTGTGCCGCGCGCACGGTGTGCTCACCCCGGAGGATCCCTACCCGCGCTGGCCCGGCGAGGGACCGCACCGGGTGCTGGTACCGCTCTTCCTCCTCTATGACTACTCGTTCCGTCCGGACGACGTCACCGAGCAGGGAGCCCTGAACTGGGCGCTCGAGGCCAACATCCTGTGCACCGACGAGGCCGTGCTCCACCCGGACCCCTACCCCTCCCGGTCCGCCTGGTGCGCGGCGCGCGTGGAACAGGCGCTCGTCCGCCTGGCGTCGCTGCCACCCGACTGCAAGACGATCCTCATCAACCACTTCCCCCTGCGCTACGAGCACGTGCGCCTGCCACGCATCCCCCGCTTCTCGCTGTGGTGCGGCACGAAGAAGACGGAGGACTGGCACACGCGCTTTCGCGCCGAGGTGGTCATCACCGGCCACCTCCACATGCCCGCCACGTTGTGGCGCGATGGGGTACGCTTCGAGGAAGTATCGCTCGGCTATCCGCGGCAATGGCAGTGGCGCGGGGACATTTCCCGGTGCCTGCGGGAAATCCTCCCCGGCCCCGCGCGCTGAACCCCTCCCCACTCAGGAACGGGTGGATGCCGCGCTGGCCTTCAGCGCCACCTCGCCCGGAGGGGCGGCGGACACGCGCGTCACGTCATAGCGGACGAGCCAGGAGTTGAGCATGAGCACCTGCTCCACGCTCGAGCGCGCGGGCAGGGTGCCATCCTCCCCATCCCCCACCACGAGGGCTCGCGTCCGCTCCAGGTCGAGCATCGGCCGCACGGGCGCGTTCTCGTCCGAGAGCAAGGCGGCGAGCTGGTGGCGAAGGAAACGTCCGTACTCGGGATCCTGCGTGGAGGGGTACGGGCTCTTGCGCCGCTCCACCACCGAGCGCGGCAGCACATCCGCGGTCGCCGCGCGCAGCAGGCTCTTTTCCCGCCCGTCGAAGGTCTTCATCGACCAGGGCACGTTGAACAAGTAATCCACCAGCCGGTGGTCGCAGAAGGGCACTCGCACCTCCAGGCCCGTGGCCATGCTCATGCGATCCTTGCGGTCGAGCAGAATCTGCAACCAGCGCGTGAGGTGCAGGTAGAAGACCTCGCGCATGCGCCGCTCCAGCCCCGTCTCCCCCTCCAGGCGTGGCACCTCGGCGAGCGCTTCCTGGTAGCGCGCTTGGACGTATTCATCCAGTCGCAGCCGCGCGAGCAACTCCGGAGCGAAGGCCCGCGTGCGAGTGCCCATATGACGGGAGGACGTGCTCATCCAGGGGAAGGTGGGCATCTGGATGATCTGGGGATCGTGGAACCAGGAGTAACCGCCGAACACCTCGTCCGCCGACTCGCCGCTGAGCGCCACCGTGGAGTGCTGACGGATGGCGCGGAAGAGCAGGTACATGGACGTGTCCATGTCCCCCATGCTGATGGGCAGATCCCTCGCGCCCAACACGGCCGCCCGCGCCTCGGAGTCCGCCAGTTGATGGGGCGCCAGGACGATGTTCGTGTGTTCGGACATGACGTGCCGGGCCACGTCCGCCACGAAGGGGGCGTCCGGCGCGGGGCGGAACGCGTCGGGCGTGAAGTCTCGGTCATTGTTGACGAAGTCCACGGCGAACGAGCGCACCGGCCCCGCCCCTTGTGCCAACAGGGCGCGCTGCGCCAGCGCGGTGATGGCGCTGGAGTCCAGCCCGCCCGACAAGAGCGTGCACAGGGGAACGTCGGAGATGAGCTGACGGGCGACGATGTCCTCGAGCAACTCGCGCACGGTGCGCACCGTGGTCTTCAGATCATCCGTGTGCGGCCGCGACTCGAGCTTCCAATAGGCACGCTCTCGCGCGCCCTCGCGCGTCACCGTCAGCACGTGGCCGGGACGCACCTCGCGCATGCCCCGGTAGATGGCCTGTCCCGGTGTCTTGCAGAGCAACAGCAGCTCACGCAGACCGTCGTCGTCCACCTCGGCGCGAATCAGGGGATTGGCGAGGATCGCCTTGGGCTCCGAGCCGAACAGCACGCCGTGCGGCGTGGGGGCGTAGTACAGGGGCTTGATGCCCATCCGGTCGCGCACGAGCAGCAGCTTCTTCTCGCGCACATCCCACAAGGCGAAGGCGAACATGCCGTTGAGGCGCTCGGCGAACGAGGCACCCCACTGCAGGTAGGCCCGCAGGACGACCTCGGTATCACTCTGCGTGCGAAAGGGCTGTCCGAGCGACGACAACTCCGCGCGCAGCTCCCGGAAATTGTAGACCTCGCCCGAGTAGACGAGCACGGCCACGGACTGGCCGTCCTCCTCGGCCACCATCGGCTGCCGTCCCCTCTCCAGGTCGATGATCGACAAACGGCGGTGGCCCAGGGCGGCGTGCGGCGACAACCACAACCCCTCGTCATCGGGGCCCCGGTTGCGCATCGTCCGCGTCATCTTTTCAGCGACCGCTCGCTCCTGCGTCAGATTGCGCTCGAAATCGATCCAACCCGCGATTCCACACATGGCTGAATGCCTCCTTGTTCGCCCGGCCGCACGACGGACCCGCGCCCACCGCCCACGGTGCCGTCGCGCCCGGATGATAATCCTTGAGGTAAGGCCGTTCGTTGCACGGGGCAACGATGCCCGATAGCAGACTCCGGGTCGCGCTATAGGGTGGGGTCCAACATCGAGGGGTCATGTCAGAGCAGTCAGAAGCGGAGCAGCAGGCACGGGAGCGAGGGCAAACGCTCTCCGCGTTGGAGCGGGAATTGAGTGTCCTGGTGCGACGCGCGATTGGTTCGTTCTGGGGCAAGCGGGAGGTGAGCGGGGTCGATCGCTGGACCTACGCGCTGCTCATCCGCCTGTCGGAGGAGGGAGCGACACGGGTGGGCGAGGTGGCGCGCCGCTTCGGTATCGACAAGTCCACCGCGAGTCGGCACCTGGGACGGCTGGAGGAGCAGGGACTGCTGGAAAGCATCCCGGACGAGAGCGATGCCCGCTCGGTGCTGCTGCGCATGACGCCTCGGGGAGCGGAACACCTCGCCGCGACTCGCGCGGAACGACTCCTGGTGCTGCGGAAGATCTTCGCCACCTGGCCCGAGCAGGATCGGGAGGACCTCACCCGGTTGCTGGGTCGGCTCAACACGGATCTCGACCAGGTTGGCGGACTCTAGGAACAGCGCGCGGCCGCATCCAGCAATGCGCGGGCCTTGAGGCGGATCTCCTCCCACTCCGACTGGGGATCCGACAGCGCCACCACGGCGCCACCCACGCCGATGGAGACCGAGCCCGGACGCAGGACGGCGGTGCGGATGACGATGTTGAGGTCCGCGCCACCACCGAGCCCCAGGAAGCCAATGGCCCCCGAATAGGGGCCTCGCGCCGAGCCCTCCAGGCGGTCGAGCAGCGCCATCGTCCGCTTCTTCGGTGCACCCGTCATGGAGCCCCCGGGGAACGCGGCCTGGATGCAATCCACCGCCGTCAACTCCGGACGCAGGCGTCCCCGGATGGTGCTCACGAGCTGGTGCACCGTGGCATAGCGCTCCACCTCCATGAGCACCGGGACGTGCACGCTGCCCACCTCGCACACACGCCCGAGATCATTGCGCACCAGGTCCACGATCATCAGGTTTTCCGAGCGCTCCTTCTCGCTCGCGCGCAGCGCCGCCTCGAGCCGCGCGTCCTCATCCGCGTCCCGCCCCCGGGGCAGCGTGCCCTTGATGGGCTTGGACTCGACGAACCCCGCGCGGTCGATGCGCAGGAAGCGCTCCGGCGACGAACACGCGAGCGCCGTATCCCCGAAGCGCAGGAAGGCGGCATAGGGCGTCGGAGAAACGCGGCGCAGGGTCCGGTAGTACGTGAGCGGTTCCAGTTGGAGCGCGGCGTGGAGGGTGTTGGTGAGGCAGACCTCATAGGTCTCGCCCTCTCGGATGTCGCGCTGGCAGACGCCGATGTCGGCGAGGTAGCGCTCGGGCGCGCGCTCGAAATGGAACACCGGTGACGGACCCGGGGAAACGGAAGGAAGAGCAGGCGCCGGAGGCACGCCGAGCAGCCGGCCCTCCAGCGCCTCGAGCCACGCCTCCGCCGAGGCCACGTCTCCTTCCCGCGCGAGGCACACCCCGTACACCACCCGCTCCTGGGCATCGAAGGCCAGGAGGCGATCGGCCAGGAGCAGGTGCGCATCCGGCAGCGGAGAGACATGGGCCGCGTCTCCACCACACTCCGCCTTGAGCTCGTATCCGAGATAACCGACGAACCCCCCATTGAAGTCGAAGGGCAGCTCGCCGGATGTCACGTGCCGCCGCGCCAGCTCACGTCGCAGGAAGTCGAAGAGCGATTCCTCGTGGCGCTCGGTGCGCTCCGCCCGCGTCACCCACAACGCCCGAGGCCGCACGTGGTAGCGGACCTCCAGACTCTCCGGCCCATCCGCCTCACCCATGAAGGAGAAGCGGGACAGACCGGGCTCCACCCGGCTGCTGTCCAACCAGAAGGCACGGGGCGAGCGCCCGAAGAGATGGAGGAAGACCGCTTCCGGCTCGGGGAACAGCTCCAGACGGCGTGAGCGGACGATGTAGCGCTCGGAGACGGCGGGCACCGCGTTCGCCTCCAGCACGCCACGCGGGAGCGGACGCGCACGAGGAGGACGGGGCCGCTCCCGGAGGAAGGGCCGGCTCAACGCGTGGAAGTTCGCGAGGAGCCGCCGGCCGTGCTCGCTGCGAATGGACTCGGGGTGGAACTGAACGCCCCACTGGGGCAACTCCCTGTGGCGCAGCCCCATCACGAGCCCGTCCGCGGTCCAGGCCGTGCGCACCAGGCACTCGGGCAGGTCCGTCACCTGGAGCGAGTGGTAGCGCACGGCGGAGAACCCCTGGGGCAGGTCCGCGAAGAGCCGTGTGCCGTCATGGAAGATGGCGCTGGCCCGGCCATGCATCACCTCGGGAGCGTGACACACCCGGGCGCCGTGGACGTGGCCAATGCCCTGGTGGCCCAGACACACTCCCAGCACCGGCACGGACGCCTCTCGCAGCAGGCGAGTACAGACCCCGAAGTCCGCGCCGCGCTCGGGACGGCCAGGTCCCGGAGAGAGCACCACGTTGTCGAAGTCGAGCGCCTGGAGCTGCTCCCACGCGATGTCATTGCGCACGACGAGCGGCGGCGTGCCGGAGACCTCGGCGCACAACTGGTACAGGTTGAAGGTGAACGAGTCGTAGTTATCAACGAGGAGCGTCTTCATGGCCCGCTGGACGCGGAATGTGTCAAACGGGAGCCGCTGGCGCAATTCCGCCCGGGGGCCGCCCCGGGTGCGGACAACCCCGAAGCGGCCTCCCCTGCCCGTCAAGCCAATGGACTAATGCAGCTCGAGCTTGCAGAGCGCGCTGCAACCATCGTTGTTCCGCGTGTTGCCGTCGTCGCACTGCTCGCCGTACTGCGTCTGGACGATGGAGTCCCCGCAGCGGGGCCCAAGCACACAACCCCGGGCACACTGTCCGTACGCCCCGTCGTTGACTCCGTCGTCGCACACCTCGCCCGGGTCGACCCTGCCATTGCCGCAGGTGGCGACACACTCGGTGCGGCGCGTGCCGAAGTTGCCGAGCGTGAGCCGGTAGTTGGAGCCAGTCGTGTGGCGCTCCGCCTGGAACACCACGACCTCGTAGATGCGGCCCACTTGCAATCCGAGTTCGACGGCCTTCTGCGCCAGGGTGATGGATTCCGGCTGCGGCCCGTGAACCCCGCCCATGTCGAGCGCGAGCCGTCCGTTGATGAACACCCACACATCGTCATCCCCGCGGAAGGCCAACACCTCCGTCCCCTTGTACTCGAACCAGTTGCGCGTCTCGCTCGTGAAGCTGAAGTTGCGAGGCACGCCGTTGCCGTCGTTGCGCATGACCTCCTTGCCAAGCGCCACCCACCCCTGGGTGTCGAGCGGGAAGAAGCTCGCGCTGTCGTACACGTAGGTACCCGTGTTGCCACTGCGCGACAGGGACAACTGCTTGACCACGGTCACGTTGACGTTCGGCACGTCGCGATACCACTGGTCGAACGCGACCTTGCCGTGAGTGGTGATCGAGCTGACCCCTTCCTTCGCGTAGCGGGGCTTGCCATCAACCCCGAGCAGGGACTGCACGATCCCCGTTTCCAAGCCATTGGCGTTCTCGAAGTCGACGTGTCCGCGAGGCAGGCCACCACTGGCGGGCAGGTCGTAGCCACGGAAGTCACGCAGGACCAGGGGCAACGACACCGTCGCGGGCGGAGCATCCTCGATGAGTACGCACGTGAAGCCCTCCTCCCACTGGCACGTGGGCGAGCACCCATCGTGGGCTCGGGTATTGCCATCGTCGCACTCCTCGCTCGTGTCGCCGGGAAGGATCACGCCGTCGCCACAAATCGACATGCATACCCCGTCGGCGCACCGGGGCTCACGTCTGCACAGAGGAGAGCAACCATCACCCATGTCGTTGTTGGCGTCGTCGCACTGCTCCGTGCCCTCGACGAGTCCGTCGCCACAGACGGTGGTCAGGCAGGCGGCCCCCAGGGTGGGGCACTTGTAGCCCTCCTCGAGACGGCAGAGGCCACTGCAGCCATCGCCGGGAACGGTGTTGCCGTCCTCGCACTCCTCGTCACCCGCGATGATCAGGTCTCCACAGGCGGCGGCCACGCACCGTCCTCCCGCTGGAGGGCAAGACCAGCCCGGCTCCATACCGCAGGTGGCGGAGCAACCATCCCCCGAGGCCGTATTGCCATCGTCACAGGCCTCTCCCATCTGCAAGGAACCATCGCCGCACTCACCGCCGCCCGCGTCCGGCACCTCCGTGGATGCGTCCGGCACCTCGGTGGACGCGTCCGGCACCTCGGTGGACGCATCCGGCACCTCCGTGGACGCGTCCGGCACCTCGGTCGACGCATCCGGCGCCTCCGTTGACGCATCCGGCACCTCCGTGGATGCGTCCGGCACCTCCGTGGATGCATCCGGCGCCTTGGTGGACGCATCCGGCGTTTCGGACGACGTGCCGGCATCTGACTCAGCGGTCGAACCGCCGCCACATGCCCCGAGCAACAGGAAGAGACAAACGAGCCCGAGACTCGCGGGCCACCGACGAAGGGAAGGGTTCAGCATGAAAGGTCCCAGCGGAGAAGGGGTAAGGAAGCGGGCGATTGTACCCGCCCCCCCTCACACATCCGCCGAGAACCCAGGGAAATGACAAAGGCCGCTCCGGGCGATCCCCGAAGCGGCCTCTCGTCTCTACCCGTGTGACGGCTTAGTTGAGCTCGATCTTGCAGACGGAGCTGCAACCATCACCGCTCTGCTTGTTGCCGTCGTCGCACGTCTCGCCCTCGTCCTTCTGGACGATCTTGTCGCCACAACGAGGCCCGAGCACGCAACCCCGGGCGCACGTGCCGTAGGCACCATCGTTGATGCCATCATCGCACTCCTCGCCCGTATCAACCGTGCCGTTGCCGCAGGTGGCGCGGCACTCGGTGCGGCTCGTGAGGAAGTTGCTGAGCGTGAGCCGGTAGTTGGAGCCATTCGTGTGACGCTCGGCCTGGAACACCACGACCTCGTAGATGCCGCCCTGCTTCAGGTTGAACTTGGTGGCATTGGCGGTGGTGGTCAGGTCGATGCTCCCCGACGCCGGCCCGTGCACACCCCCCAAGTCGATGGCGAGACGACCGTTGATGAACACCCACACATCATCATCGCCACGGAAGGACAGCACCTCCTTGGCCTTGTACTCGAACCAGTAGCGCGTCTCGCTCGTGAAGTTGAAGTTGCGGTTCACGCCATTGCCGTCGGGGCGCAGCTTTTCCCTACCGAGCGCCACCCACCCCTGGGTATCGAGCGGGAAGAAGTTCGTGTTGTCGTACACGTAGGTGCTCGTGGTCCCATCGCGCTTCAGGGAGAGCGTCTTGACCACCGTCACGTTGACGTTGACCGTGTCGCGGTACCACTGGTCGAAAGCCGTCTTGCCGTTGGTGCTACTGGAGCCGCTCCCGTCCGCGTTCTTGCCATACACCGGCTTGCCATCGCTCCCCAGGTTGGCTTGAACGATTCCCGTCTCCGAGGCGTTCTTGTTCTCGAAGTCGATGTGGCCCTGCGGCAAGCCATTCCCCGCGGGCAGGTCGTAGCCGCGGAAGTCACGGAACACGAAGGGGATCTCCACGCTGTCCGGAGGTGTGGTCTCGATGAGGTCGCACACGAAGCCCTCCTCCTTCTTGCAGGTGGGCGAGCACCCATCGTTGGCGCGCGTGTTGCCGTCGTCGCACTCCTCGCTCGTGTCACCGGGGAGGATCACGCCATCGCCGCACTGGGCCGAGCACTTGCCATCGGTGCCGCAATCCGGCTCCTTCTTGCACAGCGGCGAGCACCCATCGCCCATGTTGTTGTTGGCGTCGTCGCACTCCTCCGTGCCCTCGACGATGCCATCCCCGCAGAAGGTGGTCTGGCACTTCGCGCCGATGGTGGGGCACTTGTAGCCTGGCTCGAGGCGGCAGATGTCACTGCAGCCATCGCCGGAGACGTCGTTGCCGTCCTCGCACTCCTCGTCGCCCACGCGGAGGAGATCTCCGCACTTCGCGGCCACGCACCGGCCACCCGTCGAGGGGCAATTCCAGCCCGACTCCGCGACGCACGTCCCGGAGCAACCATCTCCCGAGGTCGTGTTGCGGTCGTCGCACTCCTCGGAACCCTCGACCTTGCCATTGCCGCAGATCGCCGTCTGGGTGCAGGGCTGGCCCGGCACCTCGCACACCCATCCCCGTTCGATCGCGGCACAGGACGCCGAGCACCCATCACCGCTCACCGTATTGCCGTCGTCACACGCCTCCGCGCCCTGCTTGAGGCCATCGCCACACCGACCAGTACCTCCATCAACGGGGGTGGACGCGTCGGGCGTGTCGATCGTGCCGGCGTCGGGTTTGCCAGGCACGCCTGGCTCCTCTCCGGGACAGGCCGCGACCGACAGGAGGAGGGAGGCAATCAAGAAGCTCGCGAGCCGCGAGCGGGTTGGGGGAGTCACCATGGGGGGCTCGAGCAGGAAGAGGGGATTGAAACGAAGGAGATTGTACCTCTCCTTCCAGTCTCCAGTAGCCGTTCCATCAGCACGGCAAGAAAACAGGCCGGGCAACCCGGACCGCTCCGTCGCTCGCCTGCTGCGAGTTCAGCGAAGAAGCGGATGCATACGGTGAGTGGATTCCATCTGGAAACGCGCTTGGCGCCTGGTCCAACGACTGGCCGCACCCCGCGCCGCGACACGCCCCCGCTCCAGCGCCGCCAGGGCGTACGGGGGTGGGGCCGTGGACCACCCGAAAGGTGGACCCGGGGAACGGAGATTCGCCTTGGTTCACGGCCTGCAAGAGAATGGGACGGCCATGCCTCACACCGACCGTTCAGGTAATGTCGCGCCGCTCGGCAGCCAGCTGCTCGCCGAGCACTTCCGGGCGGATGCCTCCGCCCGGGAGACCTCCGTGGCCCGGTTCAACAGCATGGTGTGTTGCCTCTTCCTGCTGTCGGCGCTGGGACTGGGGCCGCTGCTCGGCTGGCCCCGTGCCCTGGCCGTGATGACCCTGTGCGCCAGCTACGCCGGCTACTACGGGTGGCTCTACCGGGTGTTGAAGCGCGGCTGGTTCCACCCCGCGGTGTGCTGGTTCAACGTCTGCCTGGAGAACACCGCCGTCGCGGGGCTCTTCATGTTCGACATCATCTTCGCGGACGCCGAACAGGCCCTGTCCAACCCCTCGGCCGTGCTGTCGAGCGCGATCATCGTGCTCGCGGCCCTGCGCTCCAACCTCAAGCTGGCGCTCTTCGCGGGCGGGTTCGTGGCCACGGAGATGCTGCTGCTGTACTTCTTCGTCGCCCTGCCCCGGATGAGCGGGCCCATGCCGCTGATGTTCTCGCCCTCCTTGATGGTGCAGCGCGCCGTCTACTACTTCACCACGGGGTGGATGGCGGCACTCGTGGCCAGCCACCTGACGCGCAAGGCCGAGGAAGCGCTGCGGGCCATCCGGGCCAAGGATCTGCTGGGCAAGTACTTCCTGCACGAGCGGCTGGGGGTGGGCGGCATGGCGGAGGTGTTCCGCGCCACCTACAGCCCGGAGGGCGGCTTCGAGAAGGTGGTGGCCATCAAGCGGATCCTCCCCGCCTACGCGGAGGACGAGGACTTCGTGACGCTGTTCCGGCGGGAAGCGGAGCTGGTGTCGCTGCTCAACCATCCCAACATCGTCCAGGTGCTCGACGTGGGCCGCTTCGAGGACACCTACTTCATGGCCCTGGAGCACATCGAGGGGGTGTCGCTCCGGGAGCTCATCAAGGTCCACGGCCGTCTGCCGCCCGCGGCGGTGGCGCTCATCGGCGCGGAGATGGGCCAGGCGCTCGACTACGTGCACCGGCGCACCGCGAGCGACGGCACCCCGCTCAACCTGGTGCACCGGGACGTGAACCCGCCCAACATCCTGCTGTCGCGCATTGGCGAGGTGAAGCTGGGGGACTTCGGCGTCGCCCGCGCGGCCATTCATGTGCGCCTCACCCAGGCGGACCGGGTCCGCGGCAAGCTGGGCTACCTGGCCCCGGAGCAGGCCCGGGGTGAATCCTTCGATGGGCGGGCGGATCTCTTCGCGCTCGGCCTCACGCTGCACGAGGCACTCACGGGGCGGCGCGTCTTCACCGGAGAAGATGCCTCCGACACGATGCGCGGCACGCCTCCCGTCTTCCTCATGTCCCCCTCGGCCTTCCGCCCGGACATCCCGCCCCAGCTCGACGCCGCCATCATGGGCCTGCTGGAGTGGCGGGTGTCGGAGCGCACCTCCCGGGGACTGCGGCTGCGCGAGCGGCTGTGTGAACTGACGGGCGCCTTCGCGCCCTACCCCCAGGGACAGGAGGAGCTGGCCCGTCTGGTCCAGGAAGCGATGACGCGCCGGAGGGAACGGCCCTCGGCCTCCGGAACCGATCAGGAGACCCGGCCCGAGGGCACGCTCTTTCCGACCAGCGAGGAGCCCACGGGCGTGCTGTCCTCGGACAACCCGGTCGAACCGATGGAGGCGACGGCCACCCGGGCCTTGCGCAAGGACTGAACCCGGACGCCTACCAGCCCGAGTTGCCTGGCAACCGCTTGAAGAAGGAGTCCGGCACGCCTGGCGCGTTGACCGCGCCCCGGGCGGAGTCCTTCACGGTCACCCCCTCGAAGCTCGCCTCGCCACGCGCGCCGTCGATGACCTCGAGGCCATACGTGCCCGCGCCCGTCACGGTGACGTTCTTGAGCACGATGTCCGACATGCTCGCCCCATTGCTCGTCTCGTTGTCCTGGAACTGGATGCCCGCGTACGTCGGCTCGACGATGTCGATGTTCTCCGCGAGGATGTTCCGCACGGGCCCCTGACGCGTATAGAAGCGCAAGGCGCCGTGCGTCATCCCAAACATGGGACCCCCCGCGCGGGTGAGCGTGATGTTCTTGAGCGTCGTGATCGGACCGAACGGGTGCGAGTCGAACTCGTTGTCGATGAGGATGCCCGAGTAGGTCAGCACGTCCTCGCAGGTGCTGTCCTCGATGGTGTTGTTGTAACCACCGTAGAGGGCGAAGCAGTTCGCGCGCCAGTTCATCTGCACGCTGTTGTGGCGGAGGACATTGTCGTGGCCGGGCGGGTCGCCCGCGTTCTTGAACGACCAGATGGCCAGGGCGTCATCTCCCGAGTTGCGGAAATGGGAGTTCTCCACCACGGAGTTGCGTGTGCCATTGGCGAGGTTGATGCCGTCCGCGTAGACATTGCGGAAGCGGGAGTTCTTCACGACCAGGCCATCCGTCGTGTTCGAGTATCCGTTGAAACCCGACCAGATGCCGACCTTGACGTGCTCGACCCAGACGTTCTCGATGACCGAGTCATTGCCCATGCCTCCGTGGAAGCCGTTGGCCGGCTCATCGTCGTTGCGGTGCTCCACCTCACCGAGGATGGAGAAGTCGGCGAAGTGGCAGCCGCCCTCGCCCCAGCAGTACAGCGTGCCCTCCTTCCCCTTGAGGGTGGAGTGCCACATGCCCGCGCCACGGAACTCGATTCCCTTCAAGGATAGACCGCGAATGGGTTCGCCCTGGTCATTCTTGCGCTCGGCGTTGACGAGGAAGGTGCCCCGCGGAATCCAGATGCCCTTCTTCTTCTCACCCACGGCCACGTCGATGGCCTTCTGGATGGCCTCGCGGTCGTCCACGTCGTCATCCGGCGTCGCGCCGTAGTCGGTGATGGAAATGAGCTCCGCGGGCTTCTCCAGGGGAGGCGCGACCTGCTCCAGGTCGATGAGATCGATCACATAGAACGCCGCGGTGTCCTCGGCGTCCTTCTGCAGTTTCACCTCCGCGCCCACGGGAATGGTGTCCACCAGGGCCCGCACCTCGTCGAAGAAGGCATGCGGCTCGCCCTTGCTCGGATCATTCGGCGTGTCGATGGCCTCGCCCTGATAGACCCAGGAGTAGCGAGACGTCACCGGAAGCGTCTTGACGCGCTTGCCATTCACATAGAGACCCAGGGTCGCGTCGATCCCTCCACCCGTCGCCGAGTCCGGAATGGACAGGCGCACGACGATGGAATTGGCGGCCTTGAGGGAGGTGATGGACACATAGTCGCCCGTCTTGTCGAGCCGGACCGCCTTGCGGCCGATCGCCTCGGCCTCGATGGCCGCCGCGTCATAGCGCGTGCGGCTGGGACCGATGACCCGCGCGTTGGTGGCGCCCTCCTCGGCCTGATACTCCGTCCAGGCAATGGCGGCGCCCCGAGCGGGCGGGGTGGGCTTCTCTTCTGGAGGCGGCTCCGGCTCGGCAGTGGAAGCGGTGCAGGCCGCGCTTCCCAGGGAGAGCGCCAACACCCCCAACGCCAGGCGCTTGCGAAAGAGAGCATCCACCGGTACGGCGCGAGTATCTCTCTTCATGAGCATCACCCTTGTCTGTATCGAGCGGATCCATTGAAGGACCGAACCATCAATGCGAGGCTTCGCCGCTCAACACCCTACACCAGGCGAGTGACACACCAGGAGAGGCGGAAAGGCAATTCAAGCCAGGCAACACCGAGGCGGGGATGGCCTGGCGCGTCAAACAGTGATTTCGATGCGGTTGCCCTCGGGATCGAGCACGACGCACTCGTAGTACCCATCCCCTGTCTGCCGGGGACCATCCACGACCGGAACACCCTCGCGCCGGAAACGCTCCGCCAGGGAATCCACCGCCTCGCGTGAGCCCACGGACATCGCCAGATGCGCGTAGCCCATGGGCGGCGCGTCGCCGGGCACGGTCACGACGAGCGGCTTCGACATGATCTCCAGGCGAGCCCCCGAGCCGAAGCTCAGGAAGTACGACGTGAACTGCTTGCGCTCATTGACGTACCGGGGCCCCACGCTGGCCTGGAAGTACGTCTCGTAGAAGGAGCGAAGCCGCTCGATGTCCCGCGTCCAGAGCGCCACGTGTTCGATGCGCATGGGCTCCATCCTCCGCCACCCGAGGACGGCGGCAAAGCGGGATTCAGGGGGTGTCCGCGCGGAAGGTGTCGCAAGCCGCGAGGGTCCCCTGCTCGAGCCCACGCCGGAACCAGAAGACACGCTGCTCGGAGGAACCATGGGTGAAGGACTCGGGGACGACGTGCCCTCCCGCGCGGCGCTGAAGGGTGTCATCACCAATGGCCGAGGCCGCGTTCAATCCCTTCTCCACGTCGCCCCGCTCGAGCACCTGGCGTTGACGCTGCGCGTGATGGGCCCAGATGCCGGCGAAGCAGTCCGCCTGCAATTCCTGGAGGACGGACAAGGCGTTGGCGTCTTCTGGCGTCCCGCGAGCGCCACCACGGACACGCGAGGAGATGCCGAGCAGGTTCTGCACGTGGTGGCCGATTTCGTGCGCCACCACATAGGCCCGCGCGAAGTCACCGGGCGCGTCGAGCCGCTGCTCCAACTCCCGGAAGAAGCCGAGGTCCAGGTACACGCGCTGATCTCCCGGACAATAGAAGGGCCCCACCGCGCTCTCCTGAAAGCCACAGGCCGACTCCACGGCATCGGAGAAGAGGACGAGCCGGGGCTGCACGTAACGCACGCCCTCGGGTGACAACAGGGCCGGCCAGGTGTCCTCGGTATCCGCGAGGATGACGGAAACGAAGTCCTTGAGTTCCTCCTGCGCGGGATCCACCCGCGCCCCCGAGCCCCCCGTGCCCACCTGCGCCGAGGGTCCTTGGGGATCCCCGGAGAGGACCACGCCCGGATCACCCCCGAGCAGGTACACCAGGACGGCGGCCACCAGTGTCACCACCCCGCCGCCCAGTGCCAGCGGCCGTCCCACGCCCTGGCCCCGCCGATCCTCGACATTCGAGCTGCGCCGCCCTCCTTGCCATTTCATCCGATCTGCCTCCCCGCCGAGCGGCGCTTCCGTCCAAGGTAGGGCGCTCGGAGGTGCGTATCACCACGGCGGCGGGTGCTCGGCCGCTCGCTAGACGGACCGAGAAACAGGCCGCATGGGAAGCAGGAGGGAAGGATTCCGTGCAAAGCCGTTTTTTCCTGCTTCGTTCGAGGTATGACCCAACCTGGTGCTTCGCCGAGGCTCCGGATGGACCCGAGCCCCGGAGGAGGGCGGTCGCTGGACACCTGGGTCACGGTTCCGATAGAGGCCGGGGATTCATGGCCCCCGAGATACGCCGCCTCGTCCCGGACGAGCTGAATCAATTGCTCGACATGCGCCGGGTGACCTTCCAGGACACGTCGGACTATCGCTCGCCCGCGCAACGCGAACGGCACCTGGAACGCCTGCCCTTCACCTACGGGCTCTTCGTCGGAAGCCAGCTGGCCAGTGCCGTGGTCATGTACCCCTTCCAGATGCATTTCGCGGGGAAGGAGCTGGCCCTGGGCGGTCTGGGCAGCGTCCAGACGCCCCCTGAGTTCCGGCGGCGTGGCTATGTGCAGGCGCTTCTGAAGGACGGCCTCGAGCGCCTGCGTGCGCAAGGGGTCGGCTTCTGTATGGAGTACCCGTTCGACACCCGCTTCTATGCACGCTACGGCTGGCAGGGCGTGTGGAGCCGGATGCGGCTCTCCCTTCCCCCGGAGCGGCTGCTGGAGCGCCGGACTCCTCCCGACGCGCTCCGGCTCGATCCACACGCGGCGGATACCGGAACGCGGCTGGCCGCCATCCACGGCGCCTGGATGCGGCAATACAGCCTTCCCCTGACCCGAGCGGGCCACGGAGGCCGGGGTTGGTCGCAGATCGTGCTGCAACCCTGGGAAGCCCAGCCGCCGTTGATCTACCTGCTCGAGAACGCGTACTGCATCCTCCGCATCCGGAACGAGAACGGCGGCGTGACGGTCAAGGTCATGGAGTACGCGTTTGGCGACCCTCGAGGCCGCGACCGCCTGTGGACATTCCTGGGGACGTTCTCGGGACAAGCGGACAGGGTGATCCTGATGCCGCCCGCCGACGAACCGCTCCTGATGGATCTGCAGGAATACCTGCAGCCCGTGGCGCACCAGCCCCAGGTGCGCGTCGTGGACGTGAAGGCGGCGCTCGAACAACTCTCCAGTCCCGTCGAGCAGGAATTCTCACTCGCGGTCCGAGACGATTTCTGCGACTGGAATGCACGCACATTCCACGTCCGGCTGCACCCCGAACGAGTCCAGGTGGAGCCGGGTTCCGAGAGAGGCGCCGCGGACTTGACCATCGACATCCGCGCGTTGGCCGCCCTATTGTGTGGGAGCCTGCGCGTCGAGGCTGGCTTCCGTGCGGGAGGACTCGAAGGACATCCGCACGTGGCACGGGCGCTGGCGGCACTCGCGGGAACGCGCGTTGCCTTCGCACCCGAGTTGGACTACTTCTGAGCGCGTGTTACGGGGGCTCGCATTACCATGAAGCAGAGTGAACAGGCTGATTTCTGGCATCCCACCGCATTGATCGAGACGCCGCACGTGGGCGCCAGGACCCGTTGTGGCGCGTTCGCGCATGTCCTGAGCGGCGCGCGAATCGGCGAGGACTGCGAGTTGGGGGACCACGTCCTCGTCGCGGCCACGGCGAAACTCGGTGACCGCGTCCAGGTGAAGGCGGGAGCCCAGATCTGGGAGGGTATCCAGGTCGAATCAGACGTCACCATCGGACCTCGCGTGATCCTCATCGGCGCACCGGGCGAGGAAGGACCGAAGACGACCCTCCGCGGCAACGCGGTGCTCGGCGCCAACGCCACCATTCTCGCGGGCGTCACCATCGGACAGGGCGCGGTGGTGGAAGCCGGAGCGGTCGTCACCAAGGATGTGCCGCCCAATGCCATCGTCACGGGCAATCCCGCGCGCATCCACGGCTACGTGCCCACGCGCGCGAGTGCCGTGTCCGCGTCCAAGGCCGAACCCTCGCCCCGTGACGAGCCCAGGCAGATGAGGGTCCCCGGCGTGGAGTTGCGCAAGCTCCCGCTGATCAGGGATCTCCGGGGGGACCTCGCCTTTGGCGAATACGGGCAGCACCTGCCCTTCGTTCCCCAACGCTATTTCATCGTCTTCAACGTGCCGGGACAGGAAGTCCGCGGCGAGCATGCCCACCGGCAGTGCCACCAGTTCCTCGTGTGCGTGGCGGGCTCGTGCTCGGTGGTCGTGGATGATGGGAACATCCGCGATGAGATCGTGCTGGACAGCCCGACGCGTGGCTTGCATGTGCCCGCCATGGTCTGGGCCACCCAGTACAAGTACTCCGCCGACGCCGTGTTGCTCGTCCTCGCCTCGGACATCTACCGGCCGGAGGATTACATCCGGAATTACGATGACTACCTGGCCGAGGTACGGCGGTCCCGCTGAATCCCATGTCCTCGCCATCCACCTCATCCGCCGCTCCTCGTGAGGAAGCGAAAACGCCTCCCGATGGGTCGTCATCGCTAGAGGCCACCGAAGGCTCCGTCACGGTGACGGGGGAGGCCCCCCGGCCCACCGCGGGATTCAGTGCCGGAGCACGTGCGGATGGGGTGGCCTACGCGTTGGCCGGACTGGCCACGCTGGCGTTCCTCTCGCCGTTCTGGCTCCAGCGCGCGCAGTTGCAATACGACGTCCGGGACTATCTCTACCCAGTCCGATTCTTCATCGCCGAGGCATACCGTTCCGGCGAGCTGCCGCTGTGGTTTCCCTACCAGTTCCTCGGCTTCCCGCTCGTGGCGGACCCCTCCGCCCAGCCCTTCTACCCGCCGACCATCCTCTTCTCGCTCCTGACGGGCTATGGCCTCCGGGCGCTCACCTTCGACATCGGGTTCCACTACTTCCTCTGCATCGCGCTGGCCTACCGCTGCTGCAGGGACCAGGGCATCAGCTGGACGGGCTCGATGACGGCGGGACTGGTGTATGGCCTCAACGGCTTCCTGCTCTTCCACACCGAGCACGCCAACTGGATAACCTCCGCGGCGTGGTTGCCGTTGATCGTCCTCGGGTTGCATCGGGGGGTCGTGCGCCAGTCCCTCCGGTGGTTCATCCTCGCGGGCAGCGCGCTCGGCATGCTCATCCTCGGAGGCTATCCGGCCTTCTTCATCACCGCCTGCTACGCGGTGCCCTTCCTGGTGGCGCCTTGGAGCGAGGGCCGTCCGGACTCCGTCCGCGCCATCGCCCGCGCCCTCGGCCGGACGGCCATGCGCTCGGCGTGCGTGGCGGGGACGGCGGCATTGGTCGCGGGCATCCAGTTGGTGCCCACCATGCTCGGCCAGAGCCTGATGAATCGCGGCACCCCGCTGTCCCTTGAGAAGGCGCTCGCGGGCGCCATGCACCCCGAGTACCTGGCGACCTTGGTGCTACCCTCGGCGCCGCTCGCGATGAAGGCCCTGAACAGCATCCACTTCTTCGCCCCGGACTACATCGACATCTCCCTCAGCTCCAACTACCTGGGTCCCGCCGCGCTCGTGCTCGCATGGATGGGGCTCGGAGCCTCGCGCAAGGCCCGCTGGGTCGGAGTGGGCGCGCTCGTCTTCATCCTGCTCGCGCTCGGAGGCGAGACCTGGGCACGGCCGCTCACCATCCTCGCATTGCCCATGATGGGGCTCTTCCGCTTTCCGTCCCTCTTCATGCTCTTCTTCAACCTGGCGCTGATGCTCCTGGTCGGCTGGGGGCTGGATGTGCTGCGGGAAGCGGGCCCACGGGTGCTCAAGTCGCTGGCGGCCTGGACGCGGCGGCTGGGACTGGGCGCGCTGGTGGCGTGGGGAATCAGCCTGTTGGCCGCCATGTGGCTGCTGCTCGTCCAGCAGGGTCCGACACTGCCGCAGGCCACGCAGGGGTTGCTCCGGGCGCTCGGTCTGGATCTGTTCTTCGCCGCGGGGGGACTGCTGGGCCTCGCCGCCGCGTTGTCGGCCCGAAGGAAGGGCCAACTCGGCGCGAGGGGTTTGGCGACCCTGCTCTGTCTTCTCACCACCGCCGACCTGTCGATGTTCTGGTACCGCGCCTTTTTCGTGTGCGCCGCCGCCCCGGCCACGCCCCAGGAATACCAGGCCATCCACGACGCGCAGAGACACGCGCGCGCCCGTGCCTTCAACCCCGAGCGCAAGTTGCGAGACGACTTCGAGAGCGTGACGGGGAACTCCTGGAACCGGGGCATCTTCGAGGGTGTCCTGCGCTCGTGGGGCTACAACTCCTATCTCCTGCACTCGACCGTGCGCTTCCAGACGCAGGGGGACCGCCGTCTGCTCGGGGAAGACTGGGTGTACCTGGCCGGTGCACCCGGAATCCCCGTGGAGGCCGTGACGGCCGAGGGCGATTTCGCCCGGGAACCCCTCACCCCAGGGGAAGGCGTGCCGGAAGCCCGGCTCGGCGGACGGAGCGCCCGCTTCACCGTCACCGCCGAACGTCCCCGGCTGCTCGTGGTTCTGCAGACGGCCTATCCCGGCTGGAAGGCCACCGTGGATGGCGAGCCACGTCCCATCCGGACCATTCAGGATCAGTTCATCGGAGTGGAAGTACCTCCCGGCCAGCATGAAGTCCTCCTGCGCTTCACACCGCCAGGCTGGTGGATGGGCTGTATGGCCACCCTGCTGGGAGCGGTCCTCACCTTGCTGGCGCTCGCACCGGGACTGATCCCGTCGGGGTGGCGCCAGCGTTTCGCGTCCGCGCCGCTCCTGTGATGAAAACATTCTCCATCGTCGTTCCCGTCTACTTCAACGAAGCCAACCTGCCCGACACCGTCCCGGAGTTGCTGGCTCTGCGCACGCGGATGGACGAGGACGTGCGCCTGGAGCTGGTGTTCGTCGATGACGGCTCCGGGGATCGCTCCCTCGAGCAGTTGCTCGCCTTCCAGCGCCAGCACCCGGAAACCCTCAAGGTGGTGCAACTCACCCGGAACTTCGGCTCCATGGCGGCCATCCAGGCGGGGCTTTCCGTGGCGACGGGCGATTGCGTGGGCATCATCGCCGCGGACCTGCAGGATCCCCCCGAGCTCTTCCTGGAGATGATTCAACACTGGAAGAAGGGCACCAAGACGGTGCTCGCCGTGCGCAGCGACCGCGAGGAGAGCCTCGGCCAGAAGGCCTTCTCGAACGTGTACTACGCGCTGTTGCGCCGCTTCGCGATCCCCAACTACCCCGCCGGCGGCTTCGACTTCCTGCTCATGGATCGGCAGGTCGTGAACGAGCTCAACACCATCCACGAGAAGAACACCAACCTGATGTCGCTCGTGTTCTGGTTGGGTCATCGGCCCGTGATGATTCCCTACGTGCGGCGCAAGCGGACCAAGGGACAGTCCCGCTGGACGCTGTCGAAAAAGGTGAAGCTGTTCATCGACTCCTTCGTCGCCTTCTCCTACCTGCCCGTGCGCGCGGTGTCGCTGCTCGGTGTCCTCTTCGCGCTCGGCTCCTTCCTTTATGGGCTCATCATCATCGCCGCATGGGTGACGCAAGGCATCGAGGTGAAGGGATGGACCGCGATGATGGCCGTGCTCACCTTCACCTCGGGAATGCAGATGATCATCCTCGGCGTCCTGGGTGAATATATGTGGCGCACGCTCGACGCGGCCCGCAGCCGGCCCATGTATGTCATTGATCGGATCATCCAATCGTGAGCCGGTAAGCGGCCACACGGACGTGAATTCCAGGAGAATGCCGTGACGAAGATCGCCTTCAATGAATTGAAGACGCCCCACCTGCCCCTGCAAGCGGAGTTGGAGGAGTGTTTCCAGCGGGTGCTGCGCTCGGGTTGGTACGTGCTGGGCCCGGAGGTGGAAGCCTTCGAGGCGGAGTTCGCCGCCTACTGCGGCGTGGAACACTGCGTGAGTGTGGGCAATGGGCTGGAGGCGCTCCACCTGGTGCTCCGCGCCTGGGGCATTGGCCCCGGAGACGAGGTCATCGTCCCGTCCAACACCTATATCGCCACGTGGCTCGCCGTGAGCTACGCCGGAGCCACGCCCGTGCCCGTGGAACCGGATCCGGCGACCCACAACCTGGACCCTTCGCTTCTCGAAGCGGCCATTACTCCCCGGACGCGGGCCATCCTGCCCGTGCACCTGTACGGCCAGCCCGCGGACATGGACCCCATCCTCGCGGTGGCGCGCCGGCATGGGCTCAAGGTGTTGGAGGATGCCGCCCAGGCACATGGCGCGCGCTATCGTGGGCGCAAGGCGGGAGCGCTCGGAGATGCGGCGGGCTTCAGCTTCTATCCCACGAAGAACCTGGGCGCGCTCGGAGACGCCGGCGCGGTGACCACGAATGACGCGGAGCTGGCGCGACAGGTGAAGATCCTGCGCAACTATGGTTCGCGGGTGAAGTACGTGAACGAGACCCAGGGCTTCAACAGCCGTCTGGATGAGCTGCAGGCCGCCCTGCTCCGGGTGAAGTTGAAGCACCTGGACGCCTGGAACGAGCACCGCACGCGCCTCGCCCGGCTCTACCTGGACGCCCCGCATGAACTGTTCTCCGGCGCCCGTGAGCTGGAGCTGCCCTTCGTCCCCGATTGGGCCGAACCCTGCTGGCACCTCTTCGTCATCCAGGTGGCCGAGCGCGAGCGAATCCAGGCCCGGTTCAACGAGCACGGACTCGGCACCATGGTGCACTACCCCATCCCCCCTCACCTGCAGGAGGCGTACGCGGGGCTCGGCCATGCACGGGGCCGTTTTCCCATCGCGGAGCGGCTCACGGAGCGGGTGCTCAGTCTGGCGATGGGTCCCCATGTCGAGGAGGCGGCCCTGGCGCACGTCCTGACGGGCGCTCCCCCCCGGTAGGAGTCAGGGCGTGGTCTGGGCGGGCGCCACGGGCAGCAGCACCTCCACGCTGCCCTGTGCGCCATTGACGCGCACCCAATCACCGGTGCGCAGGCGCATCGTCGCGTTGCCACAGCCCACCACGGCGGGAATGCCCAGCTCACGAGCGACGATCGCCGCGTGAGACAACGGTGCGCCGACATCGGTCACGATCGCGGCGGCACGGGAAACAGTGGTGTCCAGCCCACGTTGGTCACGGTCGTCACGAGGATTCCGGCGCCTACCCGGGCTCCCAGAGTTCCCAGGTCGTCTCCAGTCCGTCCTCCGCGTCCCGGGTATTGCCCACGACCAGGAAACGTCCGGGAGCAACCTCCACGAGTTCCTGGCCCGCGCGTCCCCGCTGCAAGGGAGGGCCAGGGGACCAGGTGCCCAGAAGAGGGTCCCAGATTTCCACCGTGTTCGTGAGCGTGTGCGCGCTCCCCGCGAGTCCTCCGGACACCAACGCGCGGCCCCCTGGAAGCGCCGTCAGCGCGAAACCCGAGCGGGGCAGCGTGAGCCTTCCCGTGGCGCTCCATTCACCCGTCCGGGGCTCCCACACCTCCGCGGTGCTCAGGAGCTGGCCACTCAACCATCCGCCCACGACGAGGATGCGCCCATCCGACAGCGTGACCCCCAGGGCCCCATCACGAGGCTCGGTCAGGGGACCCACCTGTCCCCAGGTACGGCGGTCTCGCGCCCAGACCTCGGTCATCTGATCGAGCGGAGGCGCGAAGTGGACCCCCTCGACGACGGCGAAGCCGAAGCCATTGTCCCGGCCTCCCGCGATGACCACGCGATCTCCGCTCGCACACACCGGGCCGGGGTGGAAGATGCGCGCCGTCTGTCCCGCGGGCTCCCAGGCGCTCGCCCCGGGCCAGAGAACCTCCGCACGTGTCCCCCGCTCGAAGTCGTCATCGAAATCCGAGCCCAGCACCACCACCGCGCCGTCCGCGAAGCTCACGGCGAGGGGATGGGCGCGGGCGGCGATGAGGGGCGGCCCCTCTTGGAAACGCCGCGACCCGGGCTCCCAGAAGAGCGTGGTGCGCAACTCGGGAGCATCCGTGCTCTGCCCCCCGAGCAACAACACGCGCCCGTCCGGCAGCGCCACCGCGGCGTGACCCTGCCGGGGATGAGGCAGCGGCGGCAGCGGGTGCCACTCCCGCGTCTCCAGATCCCAGAACGCCGCCAGGTCGGACCGCAGACACGTGGCGCCGATGCCATCGCGATGCCATGCACCGCCGCCCGCGAGGAGAGCCCCCCCGGGAACCGGTGCCAGACAGAAGCCCTCGAGCCAGAGGCCCGCGTGGGGAACCCTACCAACGGAGGAGAGGGAAGGAGACATACTGTCCATCATTCCCCATCTGCTCCCTCACGCGTCACACAAAGGACATGGTTCACGGACGGCGGGCCACCTGCGAACACCTTGGAGGAACGGGTTCAATGAAGCGGGGCGCACTCGACTTCCCGCCCCATGAGGTCACCCGCATGAGCTACAGGAAATGGGCGCACTCCCTGGTGGTTGCGTTCATGATTCAAGGTTGTGAAGGGCCATCCGTCGAGGCCGGAGCGGCCATGGACCCCGGTCCCGGGCAAGCACGGGACAGGGACACAACAGCGAGCCCTCTGGATTCGGAGCACACGCCCACTCCGCGAGACACGGCCGCGGATTCCTCCCGGGCCGCGTGGAACGGTTGTCTCTATACCCTGTCCCATGAGGAACGCGCGGACGGCGGCACGCCACCCGCGCCCATCTACGACATCATCCTCCATCGCTCGAATCTGGGAACCTGTCCCTGGGGCGAACAAAGCCGCCTGCTGGACTCGTCCTACGAGGTGCCCACGTTCTCCCTGGTCGCCGGCCCCTGGGGAATCGGAGTGGGACATACCCAGGTCAACGGTCGGCACCAGGTGAACGCGCAGTCCGTCCACTTCTCCTTGCGGCACGTCGCGCCAGATACGTTGGAGTCCCCGCGGAAAGAGACGCTGACCGCCTCGATATGTCCTCGCGGCATGGGCACCTGCATGCCCGGGCAGATCACCCAGGCGGAGCTCGCCCTGTCGGGAACCACGCTCGTGGTCGAGGGCACCAAGTCCGGAATCATCCCCGGTGAGGTTGGTGAAGGCTCCCAATTCACGGCCACCTACCCGCATTTCTTCACCACGAGAACGCCCCCCACGGTGCTGGCGCCACCGGATGAAAACGGCTCCTACGCCAGCGTCGAATGGTCGGGCTGTCACTTCTTCGTGTGGGCGCTACCCACGGGCACCTGGGGGCAGGACAACGCCGAGGAACACGCCATCTATCTCACCCGGATGCCGCACAGGCGCGAATGCCCCTGGGGAATGGAAAACAAGCTCATCGACCGCACCTACCGGCCGGGGCCGCTCGCGCTCGTGGGCGGCGTTTCGGGTCTCGCGGTCGGCTACAAGCGGCAACAGTCGGCCTCCGACGCCGCTCCCGTCTCCTTGCGCATCCTCCAGCTGAACTGGAATTCGCTCCAAGCGGCGCGCGAGGAAAGCCTGGAGGTGCGAAAGAAGGATGAAGGCGGGCTCAGCCGTCCCGGCTCCATCTCCCTGGTCCACCTTTCCATTACCAGGAGTGAAGCGCTCGTGGTGCTCGGCCACAAGGACGGAAGCTTCGCGGGAGAGAAAGGCAGTCCCGCCCGCTTCCAAATCTCCTTCCAGGATTTCTTCACCAGCACCCAGTCCCCCACGTTTGGCGACTTCTGAGCGGGGCTCCCGCGCGCCTCGAACCAGGAAAACAGGAAAAGTAATCGAGACCTGGAAGGCCCGGTGCTATGACGGAACCCCTTACCTCCAAAAGGATGGTTTCCATATGTACCGGTTCCTCGTTGGGATGGGTGTGCTCGCGCTGTTGGGAGCGGCTCCAGAGGCGAACGCCAGACGCGCCCCGGAGACCCTCACGCTGTCCAACAAGCAGTTGCTGATCAACGGCAAGCCCTTCATCGCCAAGGGCGTCAACTACCACCCCGTTCCCAGGACGGGCGCCAGCAACTGGCCCGATGACTGGACCATGAACCGGGCCGTGGCGTTCAGTGACCTGGCCAAGATGAAGGAGATGGGCGTCAATACCCTCCGCGTCTATGTCCTGTACGACCGGCTGTTCCAGAACTGGGACGAGCAGAACGATCCCTCGTCCGACCCGGGCCGGGTCGACCAGGCGGTGCTCGCCAACTACCGCGCCGTCCTGGACGAAGCCGACCGCCAGGGCATCTACGTCATCATGAACTACTTCCTGCCCACCAACGTGGACTACCGCGCGGGACAGCAGGTGAAGTTCAACAAGGATGCGCGCACGCGGCACAAGCTCCGCTTCCGCAACATCATCAACGTGTTCAAGAACCGCACCGAGTTCCCGATGGTGTTGATGTGGGCCTTCGGCAACGAGAACAACTTCGAATGGAACCGCGGGCAGATGACGTCCGAGGCGATGTTCGACTTCTATGGCGAGGCGATCCGCGAGGCCGATCAGCAAGCCGATGCGGCGCACCCGTATACGGTGGTCATCGGGGACAACCCCCAACTGGACATCCACAACACCAGCCTGCTCAACCGGGCCCCCCTGGTGGATGTCTGGTCCATCAACATGTACAACACGGAGCAGGGCTTCAGGAACATCATCCAGGGCTACTCGCTCAACAAGCCACTCCTGTTCACGGAGTTTGGCTATGACGCCTGCCAGCACAACAAGGGATGTGACTTCTCCAACCCGGAGGGCCGCGGCACCGCGGAGGCACAGCAACAACAGGCCCTGTTCTACAAGAGCCGCTGGGAGAACGCGATGCTGCCCAATCTCAGCGCCCGGAGCACCACCAACAAGCTGCTCGGAGGCGTGGTGTTCGAGTGGAACGACGAGTGGTGGAAGGATGGAAGCGGGCCCCGCGACGTCCATGACACCGGAGGGTTCGCCAACGCGAGCCTCGTCCCCGATTGCTTCATGAACGAGGAATGGTTCGGGCTGTCCACCGCCCTCAAGGAGGGCGAAACCGGTGGGCGCTATTACCGGTCCGCGTTCAACGAACTCAAGCGGATGTGGAGCACCCTGTCCCTGACGTCCGCCGAGTAGGCCCCCCTCACGGGCGCCTTCCGAAGTGGAACGAGAGGTAGCCGTCCCGCACCGCGGACGTTGCTCCCCCCTGGAGCAATGTCCGCGCCTTCGTGACGACCGCGAGCGCTTCATCGAGGGACACCTCGCCCGAGCGCATCGCCCCGAACAACAGGCACTCGTAACGGCGGCACGCGAACGGCCGTTGCGAGTAGACCTGACACACCGTGCCCGAGAGCGCCGCGCACCGCTGTGGAACGTGACGGCCCCCCTTGTCGTTCGTCACCACCGCGAGGGTGTCCTCGGGAACGACTTCCGTGGGCGACAGGGGAACACGCGCGAACAGCGTGCCGTCGCAGCACAACCCACAGGCGCGGCAGAGTGTCTCCAGCGACATGGCGTGGCAGCGTACCCGGCGCACCGTCTCGCGCCAACGCGAAGCAGGGGCTCGACAGCCAACTCGCCTCCCCTGCCCGGCCATGGGCGAAATACTTCGACATGTCCCCGCGCCGAATAGCGCCCCGGCCTCCTCGTCAGAACGAGCACAACACGGAGCGAGGCATCCTCGAGACGGTTCGAGGCCCCCGCCCCCAGTCGCCGCAACCGAGGAGCACCGCCATGAAGACCCTGTTCACGTGGATGTCCGTTGCTTTCGCCCTGTACGCGAGCACGCCTGCGCTGGCCGATTCACGGCATGACCCTCGCCCCAACCACAACCCGGGCACGGTGGACCGGGCGAACCAGGAGCGCGCGGAGCGGGAACGGCGCGAACGCGAGCGCGAGCGCGAGCGCGAGGCCCGGGAGCGGCGAGAGCGCGAGGAGCGGGAACGGCGCGAGCGCGCGGAGCGGGAACGGCGCGAGCGCGAGGCCCGGGAGCGCGCGGAGCGGGAGCGGCGCGAGCGCGAGGCTCGGGAGCGCGCGGAGCGGGAGCGTCGTGAGCACCACGAGCGCGGACAGCGGGATCACGATGACCGCGTGCACCGCGCCACCGCACTGGATGGCCGCTGAGCGGCACGGCCCCCGTGCCCCCCCGGTCCTTCGGCTCAGTCCCGAAGGACCTCGCTGCCCTCGCTCAAACCCAGGCCCCACACGAAGGCGAATGACAGGTGCACGCTCGAGTGGAAGGGCAGATAGTGGACGAGCGACAACACATGAAAGCCCATGAAGGACAGCAACGCGCCCGTGGCGGCCAGTGAGCCCGCGCGGTGGCGGCGCAGAAGCGCCCGGGCCAGCAGTCCATGCACCGCCACCTGCAGGATGAGACCAAACAGTCCCGTCTCCGCCCACGTCGTCAACCACAGGTTGTGCGAGTCCGTGGCCAGGAGATCCGTGATGTGCGTTTCGTCCTGAGTGCGCAGGGCCGCGGGCTTGTGGTTGCCAAAGCCCACGCCCACGAGTGGATGCTCGCGAACCAGCCGCCAACCCACGGACATCGCCAGGGCGCGCTCGCCGCTGGCCACGTTCTCCAGCGCCCTGCTCGCGCGCTCGCTCCATGCGGGCGTCACCACCACCGCGACCACGAGCGCCGCGGCCACCACGAGCCCCACCCGGCGCGGAGTGCCCCGCATCAACACCAGCAGTGCCAGCACGCACACACCCACGGCCGCGCCGAGCGCCGCCCGCGCGAAGGACACGTAGGTGGACACGAGCAGGGCCACCACCACCCCACCCGCCACCACGCGCGCACGAGCCTGGCGGGAGCCCCCCAACACCGCCAGGGCGGGCCCGAGCACGGCGACCGCCCCATGCGCGAAGCGCAACCGGTGGAAGAAGAATCCCCCGGACGCGTAGTGGGGAGACTCCTCGGTCCCGAAGTTCTCGTGCAGCCGTCCCACATTCAATTTGAGGAAAGGGGGCGGCTCCCAGGGCCAGGGTACGCGGTGCTGGTACAAACCGAGCGCCGCGGCCCCCACCCAACCGCTCGCGACGAGAACCCCCAACGTCCACCACGGCACGCCCAGCGTGCCGACGCACGCCACCGCCGCGCCCGCCACGGTGTCCAGGGTCTGCCCGTAACGGGAGCCTCGCGGCCAACGCTCGGCCGCCCCCGTCACCAGGGCCACCGCGGGCGACACGAGCTGCCACAGGCACAGTGCACCACTCGCCGCCACGTACGCCCGCACGTCGGGCGCCAGCCGCAACCGGCGGCTGGCGACCAGGCCCAACGTCAGCGCGACCGCCAGCACCGCCCCCGCCTGGAGCACGGCTTCCGCCAGGAACAGGCCCACCGCGTACAGGCAGAGCACGGCGGAGGCCAGGTGACGCAAGCGTGTGGCAAGGGGTGAAGCGGTGCCCATTCGGTCCTCAACGGCGATCCAACGAAGGAGCGTTCACCTCACCATACAGGACGGTACACGACAACCTCGGTCCTGGCCTCGTCTCCGCCTCGAGGTGAGCCGGGCTCAGAAGTAGGCCTGGAGCCGGTTGAAGAAGGCGATCTCCGTGGGGCGATCGCCACCGTCCGCCGCGCCGCCCGAGAAGACGGTGCGCTCCACGCTGAAGGTGACACGGGCGTTGCCGCTCAAGTACCAGTGGGCGACGGCGCCCCAGGACTGGGCCTCGTTGGCCGAGCGCGAGGGGTCCGCGTAGAGGGGGAAGGCCTTGGGATCGACGCGCAGTCCGGAGTAGCGGGCGCCGAGCTCCACGGCCCCCCAGTGCCCCTCGCTGGGGAGCAGCGAATGGTAGGGCTTCACGCCTTCGTAGGAGGCCTTGCCTCCGAAGAGCACGTAGGACGCGGAGAGCTGCCAGGCGCCGTGGGTCAACCGGGCCTCGTCCGAGCCACGCCTCACGTCTTGTGTGGAGGTGGCGTACTCGGCCATCACCCCCAGCGGACCGTGGAAGTAATAGGCCTGGGGCGACAACCGATAGTGCCGGCCGCTGGCGATCACCGTGGTGTCCAGGGTGGAGCCCGTGAGGTAGGTGAAGAACGTCTGTTGTCCCTCGGCACGAAGGGTGGGCTCCTGCGTGGCGCCCAGCGTGCCGTACTCGCTGCCAACGGTCCCGGCGAGACCCAGGCCCAGGCCCTTGAGGGGTTCCACCGCCGAGTTCCGGAACGGATGCGCGAAGAGACGCCCCTCGAGTTCCACGTTGTCGTCGACGTTGAGATCCGCGGCGCCTCCGTCGGGCGAGCCGTTGAAGGCGCCCACCGCATAGCTCAACACGCCCCCGGAGAGGTCACCGGAGAACTGGATGCCCACTTCCCGGTTGGGAACCAGACTGGTGGGCAGGGCGAACTCGGGAAAGAGCATCGCGGTGACGGGCTGGAGCCGCTCGAGACCCACGGGGGCCTTGAATTTGCCGACCCTCACCCGGAACTCGCGCAGGGGGTGGATTTCCACATAGCCGTCCTGGATGGGCTGGGCGTTGGGCGCCAGGTCCAGTTGAAGGCGGAAATCGACCAGTCCCGCGACCGTGCCCTCGAAGGTGGGCTGGAAACGGCGCAACAGGAAGGTGTTGTTGCCAGCCCGCTCCTTGCCCTGCGCGAAGAAGCGGGCGTCCGACTGGAGGATGCCGCGCAGCTTGAGCTGGTACTGCCTGTCCGCGCTCGAGAGGGAGAACCCCTCGGGCCCGGCGCTGAGCAGGGGCGGCGGGGTAGCGGCGGGGGCCGGATGGAGGGCCGGGTCTCGCTCCACCTGGGGCTGAGGCACCGGTCCCTGCTGCGCCCAGACGCCTCCGGGCAGGGCCAGGCAGGCCACCGTCAGGAGCGCACGGGAAAAGAGAGGGCGATGGGAACGTCCAGGGGGCCACGGCCTGCGAGTCGAAGCATTCATCGGACCCAATGACGGAACGACGCGACTGGCGGTTCCCAGGACCACACACACGCCCTCCGAAGCGTCCACTCAAGGAACACTCCGGTGACACTTTCGACACAGAACGCGGTGCCCGGTGACACTTTGGCGACAGGGCGGTCCCTCTGTTGTTCCCCCGAATCCGACTGTGTACGGAAAAGGCCACACTCGACCCCGGGCTCGCCTCCCTGGGAACCGAGCCACTTTCCATGCACATCTCCGCGCCCTCCCGTCTCGTCCTTTTCGCGCTGCTGCCCAGCGCCACGCTCCTGGTGTCACCTCTCGCGAGTGCCCAGCAGACCGACGCCCCCGAAACACCCGCGGCACCGGCTGCGCCCTCCGCCCCGCCCGCGTCGGCCCTCCAGCCGCCACCTCCCGCGGAGACACCGAAGAAGGAGTCTCACTGGTACGACAAGATCCGCATCCGGGGTTACACCCAGTTCCGCTACAACCGGTTGCCGAGCTTCCGCGTCAACGAAGACCTCATCAACGACCAGGGTGACCGCTTCCTCGGCAAGAACAACGGCTTCGGCATCCGGCGGGCGCGCCTCGTCATCTTCGGGGATGTCCACGAGCGGGTTTCCATCTACCTGCAGCCAGACTTCGCCTCGGTCATCTCGGACCAATACAACGTCGCCATCCTGCGCGACTGGTATGCCGACATCTTCCTGGACTCGCGCAAGGAGTTCCGGCTCCGCGTGGGCCAGTCCAAGGTGCCGTATGGCTTCGAGAACCTCCAATCCAGCCAGAACCGTCTCGCGTTCGACCGCAATGACGCCATCAACAGCGCGCTCAAGGACGAGCGCGACCTGGGCGCCTTCTTCTACTGGGCGCCAGATGAGATCCGCCAGCGGTTCAAGTACCTGGTCGACAGCGGATTGAAGGGCTCTGGCGACTACGGTGTGGTGGGATTGGGCGTCTACAACGGACAGACCGCCAACCGCCCCGAGCGCAACGACAACCTGCACACCGTTGGCCGCGTGACCTGGCCCTTCCTCTTCGGCAAGCAGTTCGTCGAGGTGGGCGTGGGCGGATATTACGGCCGCTACAACGTCAGCGTCTCCCCGACGGCGGAAGCCCCATACACGCTGGAGAACGGAGAGAACAACCTCGTCGACGCGCGCGCCAACCTGAGCCTGATGATCTACCCGCAGCCGCTCGGCTTCGCCGCCGAGTACAACGTGGGACGCGGACCCTCCCTGGGTGAGGACTCGCCCTTCATCATTGGCAGCCGCCCACTGCGCGGAGGCTACGCACAGCTCATGTACAAGCTGGACGACGTGGTCGGCGTGTCGCTCATCCCCTACGTGAGGGGAACCCTCTATGAAGGCGGCAAGAAGTTCGAGACGAACGCCCCCCGCTATGACGTGCGCGAACTGGAGATCGGCGTGGAATGGCAGATCTTCAAGGCACTCGAGCTGACGGGCGCGTACCTGATTTCGGATCGCACCTCGTCGCGCGCCCCCTACCTCCAGCAACGAGGAGACGTGACGCGCATCCAGCTCCAGGTCAACTATTGACGCGCCTGGGCGGTTTCGTACGACCAGGGTTGGAATGGCGCGTATCCCATCTGGCAGGGCGTCTGGAGCAAGCAGTTCGCTCCAGCCCTGCTCAAGTTCCGCGACTTCGCCCGGTCCCACGGCAAGCGGCTCTCCATTCCGGAGTGGGGCGTGAATGACGCGGCCACGACGGGCGGCGGAGACAACACCTACTACGTCCAGCAGATGCTGGAGTTCGTCTTCGATCCCGCCAACAACGTCGGCTACCACTCGTACTTCGACATCCAGGCCTCGGATGGCCACCACCAGTTGTCGAGCGCCGACAACAGTGGCGGCAACACCTTCAAGACCGAGTTCCCGAACGCGGCCGCGCTCTTCAAGAGCGACTACGGCACGTCGACGCCGCCCCCCAATCCGGGCCCCAGCATCTCGACCACCCAGGCGACGGTCAGCGCCAACCCGGTGACCCGGGGCCAGACCTTCCAGGTGGGCGGCTCGGTCACGTCCTCCTCGGCCACCACCGTGGTGGTGAAGTACGAAATCCGCAACGCCTCCACCCTGTCGTTGATCTCGGAGAAAGCCTATACCGCGCAGAGCTTCGCCGCGGGGCAGACCCGCTCCTACGGCTCGCCGTTCGTCATTCCGACCACGCTCGCGGCGGGGACCTACCGGGTCGACACGCTGGTGTTCACCGCTGACTGGTCGAAGACCCTGCTCTACCGGAACGACACGACCTTCACGGCGAATTGAGGAGCACCGAATACCTCGAGCGGAGGCCGAGGAGGGAACCCACCCCGGCCCTTCCTCGACGCACCGTGCCATGTGCGCTCCGAACCGGATGTCTTGCCGCTGAGGCGAGAAGAATCCAGAACGGCGCCATTTTCCACGCAATGCCTTCGGGCTCACCAACCGCGCGAGCGGATGGGCGGCACCTCGTTTCTATCGAGCACCGGCCCCGAGTTCCTCGTGTAGTGTTTGCGCTCCGCATTCGCCGCGCATTCGACGAGGGACTTCTTCGACATGGCCGCACCATCCAGCGAAACCAAGAAGTATCGAACGAAAGCACAGGGACTGGTATCCCAGATGACCGTGGAGGAGAAAGCCCGGTTGTTGTCTGGAGATGGCTCGTGGACCACCCACGCGGTCGAACGCCTGGGTATTCCGTCCATCTTCATGACGGACGGTCCTCACGGGCTTCGGAAGGCGACGGGACCGAACACCGCGGAGAGCGTGCCCGCGACGTGTTTTCCGACCGCATCCGCCCTGGCTTCGTCCTGGAACACGGAGCTGCTGAGACAGGTGGGCGAGGCCCTGGCACAAGAGTGCCAGACCCATGATGTGCAGCTCCTGCTCGGCCCGGGAATCAACATGAAGCGCTCGCCCCAGGGGGGGCGGAACTTCGAGTACTTCTCCGAGGACCCTGTCCTGGCCGGACAGTTGGCGGCGGCCTACATCCAGGGCGTTCAGGGCCAGGGGGTGGGAACCTCCCTGAAACACTTCGCCGTGAACAACCAGGAACACGAGCGGATGGTGAGCAGTTCGAACCTGGACGAGCGAACCCTGCACGAAATCTACCTGCCGGCCTTCGAGATCGCGATCAAGGAAGCCCAGCCCTGGTCGGTGATGTGCGCCTACAACAAGGTGAACGGGGTGTATGCCTCCGAGAATGAGGTCCTGCTCGAGCGCATCCTCCGGGACGAGTGGGGCTTCGAGGGCTTCGTGGTGTCCGACTGGGGCGCCGTGAGCGATCGGGTCAAGGGCGTCATGGCCGGGCTCAACCTGGAGATGCCGGGCAGTGGCGAGGTGAACCGGAAGAAGATCATCGCGGCCGTGGAGACGGGCCGACTGCCGGTGTCCAGATTGGACGAGGTGGTCACCGGATTGCTCACGGTCGTCTTGCGTGCCAAGGACAGCCATCGCCCTGGAACCACGTTCAATGTGGAGCAGCATCAGGAACTGGCCCGGAAGGCCGCCGGCGAGAGCATCATCCTGCTGAAGAACGAGGATGCCCTCCTTCCGTTGGACCCCCGCGGGACGACGAAGATCGCCGTGATTGGAGCGTTCGCCAAGACGCCTCGCTACCAGGGGGCGGGCAGCTCCCAGGTCAATCCGACCCGGCAGACCCGGGCCTATGACGAACTGGTCCGGCTCGGCGGTGGAGAGGCCCGCTTCGGATATGCCGCGGGTTACGACCTGGAAGGCTTCACCACGGAGCAACTCATCGAGGAGGCACGCAAGCAGGCACGCAACGCGGATGTCGCCATCGTGTTCGCCGGGCTGCCAGACAGCCATGAGTCCGAGGGGTTCGATCGCGCCAGCCTGGAGATGCCGGAGGGACATATCCGGTTGATCGAGGCCGTGAGCGAGGTCCAGTCCCGAGTCGTGGTCGTGTTGATGAATGGCTCCGCCATCACCATGCCCTGGGCCGGCAAGGTGAAGGCCATCGTCGAGGGTTGGCTGACCGGACAAGCGGGAGGAAGCGCCATCGCCGACGTGCTGTTGGGTCAGGTCAATCCCTCGGGGAAGTTGTCGGAGACGTTCCCCATGCGCCTGGAGGACACGCCCACCGCCCTGGAGTTCCCCGGCCTCCACCAACACGCCCACTATGGCGAGGGCATCTTCATCGGCTACCGGTACTACGACAAGAAGGCCCTCCAGCCCTTGTTTCCATTTGGCTTTGGTCTGAGCTACACGACCTTCGCCTATTCGGACCTGCGACTCGGTGCGTCCTCCATCAAGGAGACCGAGACGCTGAGCGTCGAAGTGAAGGTCAAGAACACGGGCAAGATGGCGGGCAAGGAAGTCGTCCAGCTCTATGTGCGCGAGAACAAGCCCCGCGTGGTGCGGCCCCCCAAGGAGTTGAAGGCCTTCGCCAAGGTGGCGCTCGAGGCCGGCCAGGAGAAGACGGTGCGCTTCGAGTTGAGCCGGCGCGACTTCGCCTACTTCGATAGCACCCACCACGACTGGACCGTCCACTCGGGTGAGTTCGAGATCCAGGTCGGAGGTTCGTCCAGGGATCTGCCACTCAAGCAGACGGTCCAGGTCCAGGCCACCCGGACCGCCCCCGTGACGTTGACCCGGGACTCCACGGTCAAGGAGTTCCTGCAACATCCCCAGGGGAAGGCCGTCCACTCGCGCCTGCTCGAGGCCTTCCTGGGCTACTCCCCCGACAACAAGCCGCCGGAGCCCCCCAACCTCACCGACGAGGAAAAGGCGGCCCGGAAGAAGGGTGAGGACTCGACGCTGGTCTTCATCAACGACATGCCGGCCTACAAGGTGGTGAACTTCACCCAGGGCCGGCTCACGGATCAGATGCTGGAAGAGATGCTCGAGACCGTGCGGTAACCCCACGGGGAGGAGGGCCCGGGCGGGCTCCCCTCCCCGTCTGCATCACTTGGGCTTGACCTCCGTGAGGACGAACAGGTTCTCCGGAGGGCTGTTGGGCGACAGCTTCGCGTAGGGGTTCTCCGCGTTGGGGAAACCCGTGAAGCGGCGCGTGTTGAACTCACCCCAGGACGGATTGGGGTAGAGCGGGATGGCCGGCGCGTTGTTCACGAAGAGCACCTGCATCTGATCGGCGAGCTTGCGCTGCTCGGCCTCGTCGCTCGTGGTCTCGAACGTCTTGAAGAGCGCGTCCGCCTCCGCGTTCGCGTAGCGGTGCCAGTTGCGCGCCGCCAACTCACCCACGGGCCTGAGCGTCTCGGTGCTCATCAGGTCCCGGTAGAAGTAGTAGGGCGAGGGCTCCTCGGACGTCCAGCCAATGGTGATGTCGAACTCGCCCTTCTGCATCCGCTCGAAGTAGGGGCTGAAGTCATACGTCTTCAGGGTCGCGTCCACGCCCACGGCCTTGAGGTTCTGCGCCATGATCTGCACCGCGCGCACCTGGTCGGACCAACCGGTGACGACGTTGATGTCGTAGCGCAGGGGCTTCTTGTCCGGACCCACGCGCACGCCGTCCTCGCCGCGCTTGTAGCCAGCCTCGTCGAGCAGCGCGTTCGCCTTGTCCACGTTGAGCGTCACCCAGTCGCCCGCGCCCGCCGCCAGGGCCGTGGGGTTGCGCCAACGCGCGTGGGCGTCGCACAGGCCCGAGGCATCCGAGGGCTTGGTGTAGCTGTACATGGCCACCTTGACGAGCTGATCGCGGTCGATGGCCATGCTGAAGGCCTTGCGCACGCGCACGTCATCGAAGGGCTTCTTGGTGGTGTTGACGTAGAGCATCACCGTGTTGCCCACCAGCGGGAACCAGTAGTGATTGTTCTCCTTGTCCTTGCTGACGTAGACCTTCTCCACGTCGGGCACGAAGTTGCCCGCCCAGTCCAGCTCGCCATTGAGCAACGCGAGGTTCGCCTGGTCGTTGCCGGGATAGGCCGGGAAGCGCAGCCCCTCGATGGCCGGCTTGCCCTTCTGCCAGTAGTTCGGGTTGCGCCCGAGCTCGAACACCTGGTTCTGGAAGACCTTCACCTCGGTGAAGGGGCCCGTGGCCACCGGGTTCTCGTTCTTGAAGGTGACCGGATCCGCGACGTCCTTCCACTTGTGCTCGGGAATGATCGGCTGCTGCGCGATGTAGATGAGCCCGGGCACGTAGGGACGCGTGAGGGAGAACTCCACCGTGTGCTCATCCTTCGCCTGCACGCCCTCCACGTAGGTCCACACGGCGAAGAGATCGAGCGCCTTGTGCTTGCGCATCAGCTCGAAGGTGAAGGCCACGTCCTTGGCCGTGAAGGGCTGGCCATCCGACCACTTCACCTCCGGCCGCAGGGCGAACGTGAGCTTCTTGTTTCCCTCGCTCCACTCGTACTTCGAGGACAGCCAGGGGACATACTCTCCCTTGAGCGTGTTGAAGACGTACATGGGCTCGTAGACGCCGGACCTGGACGGCCAGCGCGCGGTGCCCGGCGCGAGCATGGGATTGAAGTTACGAATCCACGAGGCCTGTGCTTCCTGCGCGACCGTGAGCACGTTGGTCTTCTTCGCGGCGGCCGCGGTGGCGCCAGGCTCGGAGCCTTCCTGCGACTTGCTCTTCGAACAGCCCACGAGCCCGCCCCAAGACAGGAGGGCCATGCCCATCACGAGCAACCGGCGTGGCATCCATTGCATCTCCATCACGTGCGCTCCTTTGGTGTTGAGGTAGGACACGCGCCTGGGAATGACCCGGAGGGCCGGGGGGGTGGTGCGATCTCCTACCCGGGCACGCTCTTAGCATGGTTGGCCGGGGTCTCAACCTCTCAACGAGAGAGAGCGCTCCCACCCTATGCCGCGGTGTGTCGTATGCCGCGGTGCCGCGAAAGATGGAGACAGGGTGTAACGGGAAGCACAGCGGGCACCGGCCCGGAGCCAGGCCGGTACCCGCTGGAGCGCTCCTGACTAGTTCTTCACCAGCTCGAAGTTGTCGAATGCCGCCCAGTTGTTGGCGTTGGCGTCGGTGTAGACACCGAGTTCCACGGTCCCGGTCGTGACCTGGATGTTGTTGAGGGTGTACTGGGTGTAGTTCGTGACGACGCCGGAGCCAATCTCCGCGGTGACCTCGGCACCACCGTGGCCCTTGGCGTAGAAGCGCAGCACCTTCTGTCCACCACCGGAGCGAACCCAGACACTGGCCCGGTACGAGCCGTTCGCCACGCTCTTCGGCTGTCCCAGGAGCTGCTGGTAGGCCGAGGGCGCGAAGAGGGTGAGCTTGTAGCTCCCGGCATAGGGGTAGTCGGTGTCGACCTTGTGGGCCACTTCGCCGCTGTGCCACTCGGAGCTCCAACCCGACGCGGTCCCGCCCGACTCGAAGCCCGGGTCGGAGAGCTGGTTGGTCGTCGTTCCCGAGCCCTGGCGCGGCCACTTGTACGTGCCCACGGTCTTCGCGGGCAGCGTCGCGAGGAGTTCCTGGCCCTCGGAGGAGAGCTTGAACGTCTGGTTCGAACCCGTCTGGTTGATGACCACGGCCACGACGGTGTTGTCCGGATTCAGGAAGGCCACGTTCGTCACGGAGCCGCTCGAACCATAGGTGCTGGAGATGCGCCTGGCGCCGGGCTGCACGTACTTCGCGAACTGGCCGAGGAGGTAGACCTCCGGGAGGGTCCAGTACGTGTCATAGGCGTACGCGTTCTGGATGACCATGGTGGGACCGGGCGTTCCCGTCCACTGCTCCGGCTTGATGTTGCTGTCCAGCATCGTCACCCAGGCGTTGTAGCTGATGGCCCAGTTGCGGAAGTACTGCGCCATGCGGTCCGCGCCACTGGTCCCCCACCAGGACCGCTCCGTCATCATCACGTCCTTGCCGGGCCAGGTGTTGTGGACCTGCGTCATGGCGCTCGGGTCACCCGCGTAGTCGTGGAAGGCCACGCCATCCGTGGCGGCGTTGGCGGCCGCGTTGTTGAGGATGGGCGTCACATAGGACACGGCCGAGTCGAAGTTATGATCGTAGGCCCACAGCTTGACGGAGCCCAGGCCGTTCGCGTTCAGCTCGTTCTTCACCGCCACGAGCAACTGCCGCTCCTGGTCCGAGGTGACGGACGTGCTGGGATAGTCAGGCGCCGTGTACAGCGGCTCGTTCTGCAGCGTCAGCGCGTAGATGGGGATGCCCTGCGACTGGTAGGCCTGGACGGCCTTGCGGAAGTACACCGCCAGATTGGGGATGTACTGGGACAGCAGCTTGCCGCCAATGAGGCTCTTGTTGTCCTTCATCCACGCGGGCGGGCTCCAGGGGCTCGCGAAGATCTTCAGGTTCGGGTTCACCGCCAGGGCCTGCTTGATCGTGGCGATGATGTTGTAGTCGATGTCCTTCTGGATGGAGAAGTACGTCAGGTTGGGATCCGTCTCTCCATACGGCCGGTCATCGTAGGTGTAGAACGTCCGTCCGGTGAAGTCAGACGCGCCCAGCGTGATGCGCAGGAGGTTCATGCCCGAGCCGGTCGTGGGATCGAGCAGCTTCTTGAGAACTTCCGTCCGCTTCGCCGCGGACATGCGCGCGAGGTTGAAGACCGTGGATTCCTCGAGCGAGGTGCCGATGCCCAGGATCGTCTGATATTGGACACTCGGGTCCACCGCGAGCGTCGTGGCCGACGTGGAGGTCGGATTCGTGAACGAGGTGGAGGGCCGTTGACTCAGCGCGTAGGGGATGGTCAGGGGCCCGTTGAACCAGACGCCATCGCCCGGATTCTTCTCGGAACTCCAGATGACCTGGGCCTCGGGTCCGGCATCAGCCGTGGTCCCCACGAACAGTCCCATGGCCATTGACAGGGAAAAGGCTCGTCCCAGCGCGCTCTTGTGTACTTTCATGTCGGGGTTCCTTGCTTGACGCGCGGCGGCATCAACCATCCAGCCGCGGGTCGCGGGAGTAGGTCATACCCATTACCTCTCTGTCAATTATTTCATGTTTTACGTTGAAGACGGATTTTGACCCGGAATGGTCCAAGGCGCCCCACGGCCCCTGTTCCCAACGGCTCATCCATCCTCGCGCGAAGCGCGTAATGCTTCATGAACCCAACTCCATACAGGGGACACACCCATGAAGGCACGATTCGCATTTCAGCACCTCTTTCATCACCTCCTTGTCCGAACCACCCTGGGAGGTCTGTTGTTGGGTGCCACCCTGGCGGGCGCCCAGGTCCCGGGCTCCGAGGACCTGGAGGAACTCTCCATCGATCCGGCTCCCAAGACGTGCTTCGGACTGGCGCCTACGCGGGCGGGAAGATTGACGGGGACCGAGGGCAATGACGTCATCATTGGTACCTCCAGACGAGATGTCATCGACGGACTCGGTGGCGACGATGTCATCTGCGGGGCGGGAGGCGACGACACGATCCTGGGAGGCAGTGGCAGCGACAGCCTGTCGGGAGGTCCTGGTCATGATCGCCTGGATGGCAATGGCAACGCCGACCTGCTCATTGGCGGCCGAGGGGACGACGTCCTGCGAGGCGGCGTCGGCGGCGACACCCTGCGAGGCGGCTCCGATTCCGACGACCTCAACGGGGAGAACGGCGCGGACGTGCTCAATGGCGGAGCCGGAGTCGACGTGTGCGACGGCGGTGACTCCGACCCAGCCCAGGATCAGGCCATGCCCAACTGCGAGTTCATCCGCAACGTGCCCTGAGTTCCACGGATGAAGCGGGGGGCGGCATGAGCGCTCAGTGCGAGCGCAGTGACGCCGCCCTTTGCAGCACCCCTCTCCAGCCGGAGAGCCGCACCTCATCGTCCTCACGCGCCAACGCCCAGCACCCCTCCGTAGAGTCCGCGCTGAGCATGTGGCGGGAGCCCGCGGGCGCACTGTTCCAATCCCCCGCCTCCAGGAATCGTCCCGCGTCCCACACACCTCCGGCCACCACCAGCGTGTCCTCATGTCCCTGGTGTGAGTGCATCGGGAAACGGGCTCCCGCGCGCAGGTGCACCAGGAAGAGCGCGCTCCTGCCCTGTCCATCCCGAGTCAGGCACGTCACGCGACTGCCCTCACTCAACAGGGAGTGCCATCGCCAGTGCGCGGGTGGCGGCAGCTCCGCGAGCAGGGAGGTGGGCAGGGGCAACCCGCGCATCCGTGTTGGAGGCTCGTGCCGTGACGCCTCCCTCCAGATGCGCTCGAAGAGGGGCGGCGGAACGGGTGCCTCGGGCATGGCCTCCAACACCAGGCCTCCGGGCGCGCCGAGCCGCCCCACCTCGCGCATGCACACGGAACAGAAGGAAAGGTGCGTCTCCACGAGGAGGCGGGCGGGAACATCCGCGGTGCCCGTGACGTACGCGAGCAACCGGTGAGCAGGGGGATGGTTCGTGGGACTCATCGCATTCACTCCATCAGCAGGGCGCGCATGTGAAGCAGAGCCATCCGCACGCGGGACTTGAAGGTTCCCAGGGGAACGGCGAGCGCCGCGGCCGCTTCCTCGTGGGTGTAGCCCCCCATCACCGCCAGTTCGACCGCCTGGCGCTGTTCTGGTTTGAGCACGTCCAGCACGCGCTCCAGGCTCATCGAGAGTTCAGGGTCCGCCGTGACGAATCCCCGCAGCGGCCCCTCGTGTTCGGAAGGAAGGGGTTGCTCCCTGGAGGAGCGGCGGCGCCACCGGTCCACCAGCTTGTGGCGGGCGATCATGTACATCCACGTCAGAGGAGGGCCCTGCTCGGCACGATAGCTGGAGGCCTTCAGCCAGACAGCGGTGAAGACGTCTTGCAGCAGATCCTCGGCGAGTGCCCGGTCCTTGGCGATTCTCAGCAAGTAGCCCAGCATCCGGCGCGCGTGCCGTTCGTAATAGGATTGGAAGGCCTCCTTGCTGCCCTCCGCGATGGCGCCGAGTAGCTCCCGGTCATCCTGCATGGCTCCCTGCTCCTCACGCTCGGTACGTGAGAGAGACGCCGTACAGATGAGTTGTCACCCAGGGAGCGCGGGCACGTATCCGCCCGATGCGTCGGCCGGGCCTCAGCCGCGCAACGGCCGGGTACGACCCGAGGGGAGCGCGGACCCTGGATCGGCGGACGTGCTTCTGCCCTGGGAGCCTGGAGCCGCCCCCTGGGCCCTCGCCGCCGCGCGCTGGGCCTCGAGATTCTTCGTCTGGACGATGTGCGTCCGCTCCGCTTCCCGCACGTTCATCGGAGCCACTCCGGACATCAACCCATCGTCCGGGGCCTTGGGGTTCGCGGGAGGCGCCTGCTCCACCAGAGGGGAAGCCGGGGCCTTCGGCGGAGCTTTCACCGGAACCGTTGCCGGAGCTCTCGCGGGAGCCCGGGCGGGTGCTTTCCCGGGTGCCTTCGCCACTGGAGCTTTCGCCGCAGCCCTGGTCGCCTCGCGCTGGGCCTCGAGTTTCTTCACCTCGACGATGTGCGTGCGCTCCGCCTCCATCGCGTTCATCTTCGGAGCCGCGCCCGCCCGCCTCCGGAGGCCCGCGGATTTTGGAGCCGCGTGGGGATCCCTCTCCGCCAAGGCGGTGACGAGCGCTCGCAGGCTCTCGACATAACCGGTGCGGTACGGACTGGGATTCTTCTTCGCCACATCCTCCAGTTCCGCGAGGACGCGTGGCGCCTGGTCGGGCTGGGGGTTGCTCCGCAAGCGCTCGACGATGTCGGCGGCGAAGCGTCCCCCATTCAGGTCCATGCCGAACAACGGCGCGTGGATGCAAAGGGCTGAATTCAGCAGCCTCCGAGCCTCCTCGCCATCACCCTTCTGGCTGCGGGCCACCACCGGACCGCTCAGCGCGCGGAAGACCTGGCGGGCGACGCGTTGGATGAACAGGCCACCGCCATTCTGGTAGTGGGCGACGACGAGCCCGCTTTCGGAGAGCAGTTGCAGGAGGCGCGGATGCCCCAGGGGACGGGCCACCACGGGCACGATGCCCAGGAAGCTCGGCTCCCCCTGCTCTTCCCGGATGAGCGTATGGCGCAGCATCCGCTGCCCGTTGTCCGTGGCCCCCACCGCGTCGAGGCCCGCCACGGCCACCAGGGCCTCGGTGACCAGGGGACCGTTGCCCCCGCCTGGAACCGAGCCTCGCGCCGCGAGCAGCAGCGCGCACGCCGGCATCAGCGCCGCCAGCGAGCCCACCTGCGCGTCGAGCTTCTGGCTCTTCTCCAGCAGTTCGCTCTTGTCGGCCGCCGACTGCACCGCGCGCAGCAGCGAGCCACAACGCTCGCGGGAGGTTCGGATGGCTTGCTCGAGGATGCTGGCCAGGGCCAGGGCCGCTTCCTGCTCACCGCGCTCCAACAGGTTCAGCAGCAACCGGACGACCCAATTGCCCCCCCCGGGGGCATCGCGAAGGGCGGGGCCGAGAGCCTTGACGAGCCTGCCCGCCACGTCCGGCCGCCCGCTCCCGAGCGCGCCCGAGAGGAAGGTCTTCGCCATCGCGTTGCATTCCATCCGGCCCAGTGACTCCGCCGCGCCCAGGAGCAGGACCAACACCGAATGGAGCTCACTGGAGGGCAGTTGGAGCGCCTCCTGGGCCATGCGCTCGATATGCCCGCGGGCCTTCTCGATCAGCGCGGCACGATACGGCTGGCTCGCGGCACTCCGCAGCGCGGTCTGGAACTCGGAAGCCGAGACAACGGCTCCGGCATCAGCGGACGCCTCCAGGTGCCGGGCCTCGGCGATGGCCGTCGCGGTGAGCAACTTCTCGAACGTCGCGGCGCTCTCGCTTCCAGCCAGATGGGCGGAGCGCGCGATGAGCGCGGCGATCTTCCGACGATTCTCCGTGGTGGCCTGGTCCACCTGCCCCGCGAGCCGGTCCAGTTGCGGCTTGAGTTCTCGCGACAGCAGGCTCTTGAACTCAGCGCCCTGAGCGCCACTGAGCTGCTCATTGAGCTGGCTCACGATGCGCGCGGGTGCCTCGCCCTTGTTCTCCATCTGCCCGAGCAACTGGGCCTCGCGCCGCGCCTGATGGAAGGCGGTGATCTCCGTGTCCTCGCCAAGCAGCCGGGTGCGCATGGCCGAGCGGTACAGCGCCTCGTCCTCCCCCTCGTCCAGGAACGCACCGCTCCCCGGCTTGGGGCGGCCCTCGTCGGACGGGACGGAACGGTCGCGACGGGACGCCGACTCCTCGCGCCGGGGCTCCGCCCGCGCCTTCCCACCCAGCGCGCGGCGCAGGACATCCGGAATCAAGCCCCCGCCCTTCGAGGCGGGTTTCTTCGCGGACCCGGATGGCGGGTCAGGCTCTTGCGAAGCGGACTTGGGCATCGGGACCTGACTCTATCCGCTCTTGCCAGAGCGCGTCAGGCACCCTGATGGACACAAGGGCGCAGGGCTCCCCACACCCGCCAGGCGCCTGCCCCAATGAAAACCGGCTCCACGGATACTTCAGCCTATTCGTGTTTTACGGCTATCCCCGTTCGTGACATAAGCGGCCGCCTGACTCGTATCCCCCGGGGAATCCAAATGAACGCGAAGCTGGGATTGCGCTCGATGTGCGTCGTCATGGGTGTTGCGCTGGGAGTGACGACGCCCGGCGAGGCGGACGCCGCATGGAGGAGCGTGCTGTACCCATCCACGTGGACGCCCGGCTACACGAACCCGGGCAACTCCGCCCAGTTCCTTCACGACTTCTCCTACGCGGGCTACCGGGCACGGCAGGCGGAGCCTCCCTTCCGCGTGGATCGCGTGATCGACGTGACCGCGGCCCCGTACTACGCGGACAAGACGGGCATCTCGGACGTGACGGCGGTGCTGCAACGCGCGATCGATGACGCGGGAGCCCAGAGCGGCGGCGCCGTGGTGTTCCTGCCCGCGGGCACCTACAAGGTGGCACCTCCGTCCGGCAAGAATCAGGCCCTGCTGCTGAACAAGAGCAACGTCGTGCTCCGGGGGCAGGGTCCCACCGAGACGTTCATCTACAACGCCGCGACGGACATGCGCGCCCGGAGCGTCATCCGGGTCTCACCGCAGAACTCGTCGGTGTCCTGGACCCCGTCCTCCGCGACCAGCACCCAGGTCACCGCGAACCTGGGCGTCCTCGCCACGCGCATCCCCGTCGCCAGCGTGAGTGGATTCAGCGCGGGCCAGTGGATCGTCATCCGCACGGACCTCACCGCCGCCCTGAGCCAGGAGTTCAATATGGAGAGTACCTGGACCTCCCTTCCCGGAGTGACGTTCTACCGGCAGATCACCGCCGTCGACTCCGCCGCGAAGACGTTGACGGTCGACATCCCATTGCGTCTCGGGATGAAGACCCGGGACAACGCGCGGGTCTACAAGGTGGCCGCGCACCTGTCCGAGGTCGGCATCGAGAACCTGGCCATTGGCATGCGCGAGAACACGACCCCTGGCACGGGGGGCACGGATTTCGGCAATCCCGGAACGGGCGCCTACCAGATGCATGACTCCTCCGCCCTCACGATGAACCACACCGTCGATGGATGGGTCATCAACGTCAAATCCTATCGCCCGCCATCCAACACGCGGGACATCCACCTGCTGTCCAACGGCATCGATCTGCTCTTCACCCGGAACATCACCGTGGACTCCTGCGAGCTGAACAAGCCCCAGTACAAAGGCGAAGGGGGCAACGGCTACCTGTATTCCATCCGGGGCAGTGACAACCTGTTCAAGGACAGCGTGGCCTTCGGAGGACGGCACAACTTCAACTTCCGCTCCATGCAAGCCACGGGCAACGTGCTGTTCAATGATCGGGCGTCCAATGGAGACCTGGTGTCCGACTTCCACATGCACCTGAGCGCCGCCAACCTGATGGACAACCTGACCCTCCATCAGGAGAAGTTCGAGGCCGCGGACCGCTCGCCCTACGGCACGACGAGTCACGGAGTCACCACCACGCAGAGCGTGTTCTGGAATACGAACGGGTCGCAGTACCGCTCCGGAACCACCTCCATCATCCGCTCGCAGCAGTATGGCCAGGGTTATGTGATTGGCGTGCGCGGAAGCGCCACCGGTGTGGACCTCTCCACCACCACGAAGACGTCTCCAGCGGACTTCGCGGAGACGGCCTCGTCCGGCGCGCAACTATCCCCCCAATCCCTCTACGTCGATCAGATCCAGCGGCGTCTGGGAAGCACGGCGGAGCACGAGGGCAACGCGTTGCTCTACCAGGCGGAGAACATCGAGCCCAGCCAGGCGAACGACACGTCCTCGACGAACGTCGAGGCGCAGGCCAACAAGGGAAGCTTGCGCTACCACAACACCAACGCCGTGGGCGGCAAGGTCACCTACACCCTCTACCCCCGGACGGTCGGAACCTTCCAGGTGAAGGTGAGGACGAAGAAGAACAACGCCCGCGGCCAGTATCAGCTCGACATCGACGGGGCCGTCCAGGGCGCCATCCAGGATGAATACTCGAGTTCAACGGTCTTCGTGGAAGAGGACCTGGGACTGGTGACGTTCTCGGATCTCAACCCCAAGGCATTCACCTTCACCGTGAGCGGCAAGAACGCGGCCAGCAGCGGGTTCAACATCGCCGTCGATTACATCAAGCTCATCCGCCAGTAATCACGAGAACCTCGACGACAAGGGCCTGGCGAGAGCCGCTCGCGACGAACGAGCGGCTCCTCCTCCCCGTGGCTAGCGCTGGTAGATCCTCGCCCAGTCCACGTACATCCGCACCGGGCTGCCCATGGTGGTGCGGAAGGCGTCGAGTTGGATGCAGAGGTGGTGGGCCACGTCCGGAATGGCGTTCTGATCCGTGAGCGTCCAGACCAACGCCCCGTCTCGGTAGATGCGCAGGGCGTTCGCCTCCCACTCCATGGCCACGATGTGCCACTGCGTCGCATCCACGCCATGCTTGTAATAGTACTGCCGGTTGTCCGCGCCATAGTGGATGAAGGTGCTGAAGCTGGAGCGGTTCGTGCTGGTGCCGGTTTCGTAGATGTCGTTCTCGCCGTCGATCGGCCACTGCTCGGACTGCGGCCACGTGAGCACGACGCCGCTGGTCGCACCACTGGGGTCCGCCTCGGTACGAACGCGGAACTCGAAGCGGCCGTACTTGTAGTTCGACTTGTGCGCCATACCTCCCGAGACGAGTGTCCCATTGGCCATCTGCGCCGTGACCACCAACTGGCCGTTGGCGACACTGAACGCGCTCGGACGGCGCACGCCATTGCCCGCATGCCCGGGTGAGTTGTACATGCTCCATTGGGTGGTATCGACCGCGCTTCCCGAGAAGTCATCCTCGAAGACGAGCCGCCAGCCCGACGGGGTCTCGCCCCCCGTGGCGGGCGCGGTGAGGCTGAGCGCATCCGCGTAGAAGGCATCGCCCGCCGCGCTGTTGTCCTGGAAGATGTAGAACTCCAGGCCCTGCCCTGGCTGATCGATCGTCGCCGTGACGGTGACCTTCTGGAAGGCCTGCGTCAGCGTCGCCGTCTGCTCCCAGACCCGTTTGGTTCCATCCGCGCTCGTCCGGCGGAGCGCGACCCTCACGGTCTTGCCAGCCGCGCTCGTGCTCGCCGCCGCCACATAGGCACTCGCCGAATACGTCCCCAGGGTCTCGGCGGCGGGCACCGAAGCCACCGCGTCATCGATTGAATAGCCACCGCTCGTTCCCGCGGCGGGCGTCACCTTCACCACGTAGCTCCCCGCGGGGGCGCCACCGAGCGCCACTCGAGACAGGGTCGCCTGCCAGGTCGTCCACCCAGCCAGATCCGTCTCGAAGCTCCCATTGGCGATCAGGTTGGTGGCCGTCGCGGTGGCCGCCCCCGTCATGGGAGCCGCGGACAGGTCCTCCTCGACCTCCGCGCCTCCAGGACCACAGCCCATTTCCAGGGCCATTCCCAATCCCACCGCCCCCCACAGAATCCCTCGCCACCCTCCCCGCCGCGCATTGGAACCGCTCTTCATGGAAGCCCCCTTGATTCAGGTTAATTCAGCTTAATCTCTTTTGACGCGTTACCTCCATCAAGGCAAGGGTCCCAGGACGTCAGGTCGGTACGCGAGCACGGCTAGAATGACGCGCATGCGTTCCATCCCCGCTTTGCTCATCCTGGCCACGGCCGTCGGCTGCTCCGCGGAGGTAACCCCTCCGCCCAGTCCCCTCCCCACGCTCCCCGCCCCCGTGGTGACCCTCACCTCGCCCACGGGCACCGTCTTCACTCGGGCCACGGTGAAAGTGGAGGTCGCGGTCTCCGAGGGTGACGCCGAAAAGGTGGAGCTCCTCGCGGGAGGGCAGGTGATCGCATCGTCGAGCGCCCCGCCCTACAGCTTCGAGTGGGATACCGCGTCCGTGGCGGAGGGTCCCCATGTGCTCTGGGCCCGGGCCAGCGCGAATGGGAAGACGTTCACGAGCGCTCAGCCCCAGTTGGTGGTGGTCGATCGCACCGCGCCCAGGATGTCGGGCTTCAGTCCGAGCGCGGATGCGGTCATCGCGGGAACCAACGCCGCCGTGACGCTGACCTTCAACGAGCCCCTGCTCGCCTCGAGCGTCGATGCCTCGAAGTTCACCGTCGCGGACCGCCCGGCCGCATCGGCGCGGCTGTCCGAGGACGGGCACACGTTGACCCTCCAGAGCGCGGAGGGCCTGTCCACTCCGGTCTCCCTCCATACCTCTTCCTTCAACACCGGACTGACGGACCTGGCGGGCAACCCCATGGGTGAGATTCACTTCATGAGCGCGCAGCTCGTGCCGGAGTGGACCGCCCGGTTCCCGCTCTTGGGGACGTCCCGCGGGAGCGAGCCCCCTCCCGCCCCGGCGCTCGTGTTCGATGCCAGCAACCAAGCCTATATCGTCTGGGCATCGAAAGAGGGAACCGGGCCGACCGCCACCCGGAACGTGGCTGTTCGCCGCTGGGACGGCACCTCCTGGGTCCCGCGCGGAGGAGGATGGCTCAACACCAATAACGTTCTCATGTATTCAGCTCCGAGCCTCGTGCTCGATTCGGCGGGCACCCCGCTCGTCGCCTTTCCCGAATGGGACAGCACGGGCAATGACGCGAATGCATGGGTCTATCGCTGGGACGGCGGGAAGTGGGTGAACCTGGGCGACGCGATCAATGCCTACATCGGGAAGACGATTGTCTGGGATGTGGCCCTGACCGTGGCCGGAACGACGCCCATTCTCGCCTGGGCGGAAGCGAACGGAACGCAGATGGACCTCCTCGTGCGCCAGTGGGATGGAACGAGCTGGAAGGCACTGGGAGGAAAAGTCAACACGACCCCCGGCGAGAGCGTGAACAGTGGTTTCGACGCCCATTCCCTGAGTTTGATCACGGACCGCGATGGTAAACCCGTCATCGCCTGGTCCTCGACCACCTCGGGAATCACGGAGATTCACGTCGCGCGCTATACAGGCAGCGCCTGGGAACGGTTGGGCTCGGCGGTCAACGTGTTCGTCGGAGGCAACGCGCGACAACCCTCCCTCGCGATCGACAAGTCAGATCCCCTTCAAAGGCCCTACCTCGCTTGGGTCGAACACCTCTCCTCCCTCTACGCCGATCGCATCTATGCCGCCCATTGGACGGGCACGGCCTGGGAAGCCTTGGGCGAAGGCGTGAATGAGGCACCTCGAGACCGTGCCGCGCATCCCACCCTCGCCATACATGATGGCCGACCCTTCGTCGCATGGAGTGAGCCCGGCGAAACGACATCCACCAACATCCAGGTCCGTGACCTCGACCCAATCACCAAGCGGTGGCGGGCCCAGTCGGCCAGTCTCAGTGTGTATCCATCCCCCACCTATTACTCGTCCCATGCATCCAACCCCTGGCTCGTCACCGACGCGAACGGGCGGCTCACCGTGGCCTTCTCCGAGCACGACGAGAACGGGAATGGAGGCGTCCACATCTACTCACCGAAGTGAGGGTGAACCCAAGGAGGGCTCAAGCCCCCAGGAAGGCGCGCACGAGGTAGGCCGTGTCGCGCCGCAAAAGCGTCTCGTTGATGGAGATCTCGGTCTGGTTCTGCTTCGGCTCCAGCATGAGCACGCCCGCCTTGCTCAACCGCGCCGCCAGCCCTGATTGCCGCTCGGGGCTGATCTCCAGGGTGAAGACGTGGGTCCCCTGCTCCACCCGGATGAGCTTGAAGCCCCCCGCGCGTTCCAGCGCGGAGAACAACCGCTCGGCCGCCACCATGGCCGCGCGGAAACGCTCCTGGAAGCCATCGAGCGCGTGCAGGGCGGGCACCGCCGCGGGCCACGCCTGCGCGAGTCCTCCACCGAAGACGTGCCGGAGGGCTCGCACTCGCCCGATCGTCTCCTTGTCGCCAGCCAGGACAGCGCCAAAGGGCGCATCCAGGTATTTGTAGAGGGACACGTAGACGGTGTCGAAGAGGGCCGAATAGGCACGCACATCGAATCCGGGCCGGGCGCTGGCCAACAACAGGCGGGCGCCATCGAGGTGCAGCCGGATGGACTTGGAACGGGCGAAGGTGGAGATGGCCCGGACGCTCTCGATGTCGAGCATGGCCCCTCCTGCCCGCCTGACGGGACTCTCCAGGGAGATGGCTCCGACGATCACGGGGAAGGGAGGCTGGAGCGATGCGTCCACCGCCGCGGCGACTTCGTCCGGCGAGGGCCCGGGCCGACCCGGGGCGAGGGGCACGAGGTTGATGCCGCTCAGCAGTTGGGCCGCGTCGCTCTCGTCCCGATAGAGGTGGCTCTCGTGCTGCACCAGGGCCCGGCGGTGCTCGCCACAGAGCACTCGCACCGCGAGCTGATTGGCCAGGGTTCCCGTTGGAAGGAAGAGGGCTTCCTCCTTGCCCAATAGCGAGGCGAAGCGCCGCTCCAGTTCCGTCACGGCCCCTCCGCGCAGGTAGGAGTCGGACACGCGTGTGTCCTTGGGAAGCACACGGGCCAGCAGCGCCGTCCATTGCGCCGGGCTCCGTGGAACACCATCCCCCATGAGGAAGACCGTCCGCTCATCGAGCTCGGGCGTCGAGGCGGCCCTCGCACCGGGGACCGTCAGCGCGGGGGCAATCCCTCCGCTCACCGCGAGCGCCTGAAGAAGTTCCCGACGATTCATGCGAAGCCTCCTGGACAACCGGCTCCGACAAGCCGGGCCCGAGGCGTCATCCTACCCCTTCCGGCTGGACTCCCTCTGATCGTTCGCGCCAGGGTGGGAAGCGCACGGCGGCGGTGAGGCCAACGCCGCCCCGTCCATCTCGCAAGACCACCTCCGCATCCATGTGATTCGCGAGTGAGCGGACAATGGACAGCCCCAGCCCGCTCCCGGACTGAGCCTGATCGCGGGGCAGCCGGTGGAAGCGCTGGAACACGCGCTCCCGCTGCTCCTTGGGGATGCCCGGGCCGTTGTCCTCGACCTCCAGCCAGCAGTCTCCGTCCCGGTGTGCCACCCGCACCGTCACCTGTCCGCCGCGCCGGTGATAGCGGATGGCGTTGTCCAGCAGGTTCCCGGTCACCTCCCGGACCAGGACCGGATCGGCGCGAATGGGCAACCCTGGCTCGTGGCCCTCGAAATGGACCTCGACGTCCGCGCGCAGCGCCTGGGGCACGAAGTCCGCCGTCACCTGGGCCGCGACGGCATTCAAATCCACCCGCTGAGATACGGGCAGGGTTCCCCGCTCCTCCGCCCGGGCCAGCGCCAACAACTGGGTCAACAACCTCTCCAGCGACTGCGTCGCGCCCACCACCTCCACGAGCGCGGTGGCACGCTCCTCCGCGGACACATCCTCGCGCATGGCGAGCGCCAGGTGGGTGCGCAGCACCGCCAGCGGAGTACGCATCTGGTGGGATGCGTCACCCGTGAAGCGGCGCATGCGCTCCGTGGACTCCGACAGCCGGGACAACAGCGCGTTGACCGCCTCGACGAAGGAGCGGATTTCGGGAGGGACGAGCACGAGTGGCAGCGGCGTCAGTTCCACGGGCGCGGCGCGGGCCTTCGCTTCCACCTTGGCGCGCGTACTCGCCAGCGGCCTCAACCCCCACCGCAAGGCGGGCCGGGCCGTCAGCGCGGCCCCCAGGATGAGCACCGCCTCCAGGACGACCAACCCCAACACCATGCGCGCCCGGAGCGCCCGGCGAGCCTGGAGCGTCTCCGCGACCTGCACCACCACCGTGCCCTTGAGCCGCGGAATCCTCCGGCTCACGGCCGCGACGCGCACCTCTTGTCCCCGGTGCTCCGCGTAGCGGAAGGCCACGGTGTCCCGGGGAGGCACCTCCTCGGGAAACGGGAGATCCGGATAGCCCGTGACGAGCCGCCCCTGGTGCCGGATGGCGTAGTAGACGTTGTCGTGTTCGGGGTTCTCCAACATGCCGAAGGCCGCGGGCGGCAGATCCAACGTGAGCTCACCGTCCTCCAGCGCCAGGGTTTCCGCGATGGCACCCACCGAGCCGGCGAGGACGCGGTCCCCACTCCGCTCCACCACGCCGTGAATCAGCCAGGCTCCGCCCAGTCCCAACACGAGCGCCAACGCCACCAGGGGGCCCGCCAGGGCCACCACCAGCCGCGTGGTGAGGGAGTTGGCCGCGCCAGACGTCTTCACGGGGAGTCGAGGAGATAACCAAGGCCCCGGATGGTGCGGATGGTGGGTCCATCCGGTTCCAGTTTCTTGCGAAGACGCCCCACGTAGACCTCGAGCGCGTTGGGGCCCACCGGCTCGTCATGGCCGAAGACCTCGGAGCTCAACCGCTCCTTGGTGACGACCTTGCCCGCCCGCGTGATCAGGCTCTCCAGCACCGCCCACTCCCGCCGACGCAGGTCGAGCGGTCGTCCGTGCAGCGTGACGGTGCTGGCCGAGCGGTCGAACACCAGCCCCCCCAGCGTCAGCGCGGGCGCCGCCTGTCCCTGTCCACGACGCAACAGCGCACGCACGCGCGCCTCCAGTTCGGCGGGCTCGAAGGGCTTGAGCAGGTAGTCGTCCGCCCCCAGGTCCAGTCCCTTCACCCGGTCGGAGAGGGCACCCCGCGCCGTGAGGACCAACACCGGCGTCCTCGAGCCACGCTGGCGCAGCTTGCCGAGCACCTCGAACCCACTGAGATCAGGCAGGCCGACATCCAGGATCATCAGGTTGTAGGGCACGAGCCGCTCTTCGTCCAAGGCCGCGACGCCATGCGTTACATGGTCCACGGCAAAACCAGACGCCCTCAATGACGCGGTGAGTCCACGCGCCAGGGCTGCGTTGTCCTCGACAATCAGGATGCGCAACGGGCCTCCTCGCGGCGCGCGACAGGCTGGTGACAGCTTCAGTCCATATCGTCGGATGTTGCAAGTGAAGACGGGTTGCTTGACCCCGACACCCGTGAGGTTCTCCTTGAAACAAATCCTGATGGTTTTGCTGGCGGCCCTGCCCATGGCGGGCGCCGCGGCCGAAGGCTCGGCTGCCCCGCCGCCCGACGGCTATCCCCGTTCCTACGCGCGCATCATCGAGGCGGCCCAGAAGGAGGGCTCCCTCAGCGTCTACGCCACCACCGACGGGAGCGAGGTCGCCGCGCTCATCCGCGAGTTCGAGGCCGCCTACCCGGGCGTGCGCGTCGAGTACGCGGACCAGAACTCCACCGAGATCTACAGCCGCTTCATCGCGGAGGTGGCGGCCGGACAAGGCACCGCCGACCTCGTGTGGAGCTCGGCGATGGACCTTCAGGTGAAGCTCATCAACGACGGCTACGCGCAGGCGTACGCGTCCCCGGAGAAGCCGAATCTTCCCGAGTGGGCGGTATGGAAGAACGAGGGCTATGGCATCACCGCCGAGCCGCTCGTCATCGCCTACAACAAGCGGCTGATGCCTCCGGAGGACGTGCCGCGCACGCGCGCGGACCTGGAGCTGCTCCTGCGCACCAAGAAGGACTTCTACCGGGGCAAGGTCGCCAGCTACGACCCGGAACGCAGCGGCGTGGGCTTCCTGTTCATCTCCCAGGACGTGCAGATCAGCCGGGACACCTGGAAGCTGGTGGAGGCCATGGCCGGCACCGACCCCCGGCTCTACACCTCCACCGGGGCGATGATGGAGCGGCTCGTCTCCGGCGAGCATCTGCTCGTCTACAACCTGATTGGCTCCTACGCGCTCCAGCGGCAGAAGAAGGACCCGTCGTTGAGCATCATCTTCCCGGCCGACTTCACGCTGACGATGTCGCGCATCGCCTTCATTCCCACGGAGGCGCGCCACCCCAACGCCGCGAAGCTGTTCCTGGACTTCATGCTGTCCAAGCGGGGCCAGTCGCTGCTGGCCCAACGCGACATGGCGCCCGTGCGAACCGATCTCGGTGAGATCGGCGTGCCCAGGCCTCCCGCCGAGCAGGTCCGCCCCATTCGGGTGGGCCCGCAGCTGCTGGCCAACCTCGACCAACTCACCCGCCTGCGCTTCCTCAAGCAGTGGAAGCGCATCGTGCGCGGCCTCTGAGCGGATGGAGAACCCCCCTCTATGAATCGCTCGACGCGAATCGGGGTCGTCCTGACCTCCGCGGTGGCCATCCTCGCCCCTCTGCTGCTGGTCGTCTGGCAGAGCTTCCTGGACGGTCCTTTCTTCGCCCGCAACGTGCACCCGACGCTGGGGGCCTACCAGTTCGTCTTCGAGGACCCGGACTTCTACCGCGCGCTGGGCAACTCGGTGCTGGTGGCCGCGGGCATGGCGTGCATCGCCGTCCCCGTGGGGGCGCTGCTGGCGTTCCTGCTGGTGCGCACCGACCTTCCGGGCCGGCGCTGGGTGGAGCCACTCCTCCTCACGCCGATGTTCATCTCCTCCATCGTGCTGGCGTTCGGTTTCGTGGTGGCGTTCGGGCCGGTGGGAATCGTCAGCCTGTGGGTGAAGGGCTGGCTGGGCTGGCTGCCCTGGGACATCTACTCCCGCTCGTCGCTCATCCTCATCGCGGGCCTCACCCACGCGCCCCACGTGTTCCTCTACGCCGCCACGGCGCTGCGCAGCCTGGGCTCCGACGTGGAGGAGGCCGCGCGCTCCACGGGCGCCGGGCCCCTGCGCGTGGCGTTGACGGTCAGCCTGCCGATGATCCGCCCCGCGCTGATGTACTCCGCCGTGTTGGTCTTCTTCCTGGGCTTCGAGCTGTTCGGCCTGCCGCTGGTGCTCGCCGATCCCAAGGGGGAACTGGTGCTGGCCACCTACCTCTACAAGCTGACCAACGTGTTGGGCATCCCCTCCTATCAACTGATGGCGGTGGTGGTGATGGTCATCATCGCCATCGCGCTGCCTCTGGTGTGGCTGCAGAACCGGCTGCTCCAAGGCGCCAACCGGTACGTGTCCATCAAGGGCAAGGCCCAGGCGTCGCGGCCCATCTCCCTGGGCATGTGGCGCTGGCCCGCGGTGGCGTTCATCGCGCTCTGGCTCCTGATGGTGGTGGTGGCCCCCGTCTGCGCCCTGGTGCTGCGCGCCTTCCTGTCCAGTTGGGGCGAGGGAGTGAACATCGCGGGAGCGTTGACGCTGGAGCACTTCCGCGAGCTGGCGCACTACCCCAACCTGGTGCGGGGCATCACCAATACCCTGGTGCTGGCCGCCGTGGGAGGGGCCGCGTCGGTGGTCGTCTACACGCTCATCAACCTCGCGGTGCACCGCTGGCACTCACGCTGGGCACGGGTCATCGATTACCTCGTGCTGCTGCCCCGCGCCATGCCGGGAATCGTCGCGGGTCTGGCCATCTTCTGGGTCTTCCTTTTCGTTCCGCCGCTCCAGCCCTTCCGGCAGACGCTGCTGGCCATGTGGGTGGCCTACACCCTGGTGTGGATGGCCTATGGCATGCGCCTGGTGTCCAGCAGCCTGTTGCAACTCGGACCCGAGCTGGAGGAAGCCGGCCGGGTGGTGGGAGCGTCTCCGGCCCGCGTCAGCCTGGACGTCACCCTGCCATTGATTCGCGCGGGGTTGGTGGGCAGTTGGCTGCTCGTCTTCGTCACCTTCGTGCGCGAGTACTCCACCGGCGTCTACCTGCTGGGCCCTGGCACGGAAGTGATTGGTTCACTCCTCGTGTCGTTGTGGGCCGCCGGCGCGGTGGACACCGTCGTGGCCCTCTCGGCCATCAACATCGCGATGGTCGCGGGAGGCCTCTTGTTGATCACCCTGTTCGGAAGGAAGACACACCATGGCTAGGTTGCTCGTCGAGGACGTCCACGTCCGGCTCGGCGCCAATGACATCCTCAAGGGCATCACCGCCGACTTCCGGGACGGCGAGGTGGTGGCGCTGCTCGGACGCTCCGGCAGCGGCAAGTCGACCCTGTTGCGCTCCATCGCCGGGCTGGAAACCCCGAGCAGGGGCCGCATCCAGATCGGAGACCGGACGGTCTTCGACGCGGCGGCGAAGATGAACCTGCCACCGGAGCAGCGAGACCTGGGGCTCGTGTTCCAATCCTACGCGCTGTGGCCCCACAAGACGGTGTTCGAGAACGTCGCCTACGGCTTGAAGCTGCGCAAGAAGCCAAGGGAGGTCATCGAGCAATCGGTGCGGGAGGTGCTCGAAGGCGTGGGGCTGCAAGGCTATGGCGAGCGGCTTCCCAGCCAGCTCTCCGGAGGCCAGCAACAACGCGTGGCCCTGGCACGAGCGCTCGTCTACAGCCCGCCGCTCGTCCTCCTGGATGAGCCCCTGTCCAACCTGGACGCGAAGCTTCGTGAGGAAGCGCGCATCTGGATTCGCGGCCTCATCAAGCGGCTGGGACTCACCGCCCTCTTCGTCACCCATGATCAGGTGGAGGCCATGGCCATCGCCGACCGCATCATGCTCCTGGACGGTGGGCGCATGGTGCAGGACGGCACGCCAGAACAGCTCTACACGCAGCCCCAGAGTCTCTTCGCCGCGAACTTCATGGGGGTGAACAACACCCTCCAGGGACGGGTGGTGGAGCGCCGCGAGGGCGAAGCCCGATTGGAGGTCGACGGGCTGTCGCTGTGGGGTCAGCAGCGGAACGGAGCGAACGGCGCCGAGGCCGCCACCGGCGTCATCCGCGTGGAGGAGATCGGGCTGGCATCCGGCCCCGGGGAGAATCGTCTTCCCGCCCACCTGGCCAGTTCCATCTACGTGGGCGGCCGTTGGGAGCACCAGTTCCAGCTCGCGGGCCACCTGCTGCGAGCCACCACACGGCAGGCACTGACTCCTGGCGCCTACACACTCGCGATTCCGAAAGAGCACTTGTGGATCTTCTAGAGACCGCGCTCGTGGGGGTGCTGCTCACCTGTCCCGGCCTCGCCTCCGCTCGCGCCCCAGTTGGTGCCGCCCGGCCCGGCCACGGCACCGGTCGAGACCGCGCGGGCCTCCGCCATCCCCACACAAGCACCCGCCGCGAAGGCAACGGACCTGCAAGTCGAGTGGGGAGCGGGCGCCCCCATCTTCCGCTCGGCGGACGGTGTCTTCTCGTTCAAGCCACAAGGGCGCATCCTGCTCGACGTCAGTGGCACCGGCGGCTCCCGCTACGAGGCCCGGAACATCACGACGACCGGCTCCCGGGCGCTCCGTCTGGGCATCGAGGGAGGCGTCGGACCGCACTTCTTCTACCAGTTCGAAAGCGACTTCGCCGAGAACGGTGTCGACGTGGTCACCGCCTTCCTCGGCTGGCGCCACAAGGTAGCCGGCCTCGATTACGACATCCGCATCGGCAACCTCTTCAATGATCGCGGCCTCGAGGGCTCGACGGGCTCGGACGCGACGCCCTTTCTCGAGCGAACGGTCGTCGGCACATCGGTCATCCCGCAGCGCGGCTTCTACGGCGTCAGCGCGCAGGGCCGGCTGTTCGGGCCGAGCTGGCATGCCTCACTGACGCTCACAGGCGATGACGTCGACGGCGCCTATGCCGTCAGCGACAGCCGCACCGTCCTGGCGCGTGCGCACTGGAATCCGCTGAAGACGTCCCATGCGGTCATCCACCTGGGCCTGTGGGGCTTCGACGAGCGGTTGTCGTCGGCGGTGAGCACGGTGACCCGCAACACCGTCATCGGAGGCCGTTTCAACGGCAACCTGCGCGTGTCGACCGGCCCCCTCACCGGCGCCACGCACGACACCGGCTATGGCGCCGAGCTGGGAGGCTATGTCGGCTCGCTCTGGGCCATGGCGGAGGTCGGCCAGCGGCAGGTCCGGTTGGAGGACCCAGGGGACTTCCCCCACCTCGCCTGGAGCACATCGGTCGGCTGGTTCGCGACTGGCGAGACACCTCCCTACAATCCGCGCTTCGGTAATTTCACCCAACCCCACGTCAGCCGATCGCGCGCAGGTGTCCTTCTGACCGGACCCCGGGCCGAACATCTTCACTCCCCGCTCCTCCACGAGAAGCCAGGCGCCTGCGTCTTGACCTGCGGCGCGGAAGCATGAGCGGGAGCCGGCAACACCCCGCCCATGGCCGCGGTGAGGCAGGCGGCGAGCGTGGCACGACCCAGAAAAGCGCGTATCGCCCTGGTTCCCCGCCCATGGTCATCTCGGTAGCATCCCTCCCCCATGGAAAAAAAGAACCGATACCTCCTCTGCCTGGGCATGATGGCGATGCTCCTCGCGTCATGCGGTGATTCCACACCCGTCATGGCGCCCATTGAAGCCATGTATGCCCAGACGGGGCCATCCGAAGTCATCACCCTGGACATCAAGGACAGCCCGGGCAAGAAACTCTACAAGATATACCACCCCAAGGAGCTCACCTCCGGCCATCCCATCATCGTCTGGGGAAATGGGAGCCATGCACTCCCGTCGGATTACGACGGTCTGCTGACCCATCTCGCCACCTGGGGATTCGTCGTCATCGATACCTACTCCAGCTCCACTGGGACGGGAGCGGAATTGGTGGCCGCGGCTCAATACATGGTCGAGCAGAACAGCACCTCGAGCAGCATCTTCCACGGAAGGCTCGACCCCACCCGGGTGGGCGTCGCGGGTCATTCCCAGGGCTCCACCGGCGCCATCAACGCCCATACCCATTTCACCGCTGGAGCGCTCATCAAGACCGTCGTCTCCATCGCGCTGCCCGCGCTCCACTGGTGCGATCCAGAAGACGTCTATGACACCTCGAGAATCGAGGTTCCTTTCTTCATCATGGGAGGAACGGGCGATGGGCTCATCTCCCCGCTCTCGAGCAACACACTCGCCTACGACAACACGCCGGCCACCCTGCCAGCCGCCATGGCGATGGCCATCGACGCGGGCCACAATGCCATTCAAGGAACCGGGAACAATCACAGGGGCTACCTGACCGCCTGGATGTCCTACCAGCTCAAGGATGACCCGACCGCCAGGGCGGCTTTCGCGGGAGACAGCCCCGAAATCATGACCAGCCCCGGGTGGCGGAATGTCTCCACCCGGAATCTGGAGTGACCCCTACCGTGCTTCCACGGAGACCTTGAGCACCTCCAGCTGCTTGCGGATCCCCAGGCTGAGTGGCACGGCCATCAGAGTGATGACCGTGGCAACCAGGTAGACGTCGTTGATGCCCGCCACGAACGAGAACAACTCGATGTGACGGGGCTCCGTCATCCCCTGCCGCACGAGCACCCCCGCCTCTCGGGTTGTGAAGGTGGACAGGAGCGACGTGAAGATGGCGATCGAGAACGCTCCGAACACGTTTCGCAACCAGTTGCTGATGGATGAGGCGTGGCCACTCAGCTCGCGTGGAATCTGCTCCATGCCCGCGTTGCTGGCCGGCATCATGGAGAGAGCGATACCCACGTTCCGCACCAGCATCCACACCAACACGTAGGAGTGCGGAACCTCCGGCGTCAAACGGCTCAAGGCATACGTGCCTCCCGCGATCAGCAGGACGCCGGCCGCCATGAGCGTGCTCGGCCCGAGCGTGCCATACAAGCGCCCGACGAAGGGCATCAAGAGCGCCATGGCCAGGGATGCCGGAAGGAGGATCAATCCGGTCTCGAGCGGCGTCACGCCCTGGATCCTCTGCAGGAACAGCGGGATGAGGAACGCGCCCGAATACAGGCTGATCGTGATGATGCTCGAGATGATCAGCGTCACCAGATAGCGGCCGTTCGCGAGCACACGCAGGTCGAGTAGCGGAGCGCTCGTCCTCAACTCCCTGGCGACGAAGACGATCAGTGACAGCGTCCCGATCATGAACAGGGACACGGTCTTCACATCGGTCCATCCCCATTCCCGTCCCTGGCTCAAGGCGATCAGGAGTGACAGGGTGCCGGTGATGACGGTGAGCAGTCCGGGGAGATCGAACGCCTTCGGGGCCTGCAGGCGGTAGAAGGGAATGGTCCGCACGGCCAGGCCCACGGCGACGAGGCCGAGCGGAACGTTGATGAAGAACAGCCACCGCCAGTTGCCCAGAGTGATCAACCAGCCCGCGAAGGTCGGCCCGAACGCGGGAGCGAGGCTCGCCGCCAGGCTCCAGAGACTGGCGGCCAACGCCTGCCGCTCCCGTGGAACGAGCTGGTAGATGAGCGTCATGGTCACGGGCATGATGGCGCCGCAGAACGCGCCCTGCAGGAACCTGAAGAGCACGAGCGAGCGCGTATCCCAGGCCACCCCACACAGCACGGACGCCAGGATGAAGCCCACCAGGCTGGCCACGTACACCCATTTGAAACTGAAGCGTCCGCCGAGATAGCCGGTGAGCGGCGCGCTCGTGCCCATGGCGAGCATGAAGCCCGTCAGGGTCCACTGCAGCAGGGAGAGTTCCGCACCGAAATGCCGCTGCAGTTCGGGAATGGCGATCGTGATCGTGCTGGAGCTCAGCGTGGCCATGAACGACCCGGCGAAGAGGGCGAACATGAACGGCCAGAATCGGGTGGCTCGTGGCTCTTCGGGTGGGTGCATGACGGGGTCGATTACCAGACGAGCGGCAGGCTCGTGATCGCCAGGTTGAAGCCCCCCATGAACCGCGGCGGCGCCTGGGGATCCAGCCGGAACGGCGGTACGCGCTTCAACCACTCCTGGTAGAACACCTTCATCTCCAGACGGGCCAGATTCAGACCAACACACCGGTGCGGACCCGTGTTGAACGTCTGGTGTTGCTCCGTCCGGCCCAGGATGAACTGCTCGGGGTTGGGGAACGCCGCGTCGTCGTAGTTGGCCGCGGGCAGGAGCAACGACACCGTGTCGCCCTGCTTGAACTGGACGCCGTGGCAGACCTCGTCGCGCGTCACCTGCCGGACCGTGGACGCGATGCCATGGAGCCGCAGCAGTTCCTCGATGGCTCCGGGCAGGATGCTGGGGTCGGCCCGGAGCTTCGCCTGCAACTCCTGATCGCGCGCCAGGCGCATGACACCAAAGCTCAAGGCATTCACCACGGTCTCCAGCCCCCCGAGGAACAGGGTGATGCTGTAGCCCAGCATCTCCTGGAACGTGGGGTGCTGGCCGTTGATGTTCGCGTCGAGCAGCTGGCTGATCAGATCCTCCTCGCGCTTCTCCTGCCGGGCCTTGATGGTCTCCGACAGGATCCCCGCGATGCGTTTGAAGACCCCCTCACGGGTCGCGTGATCCACCGAGGCGGAAGTCGCTTGCGTGGCCAGATGACGGAACTCCGCCAGGCGGTCGGTTGGCATGCCGGCCAGCTTCATGAACAACGTGACGGGCAGCGGCTCGGCGATGGCCGAGAGGAAGTCGCAGCGTCCCGCGGCGAGCACCTTGTCGATGAGCTCGTTCGTCATGGCCCGGATCGCCGACTCGAGTCCGGCAACGGATTTGGCCGACAGCGGCTGGTTGAGCGGTGCCCGGTACGCCGTGTGCTTCGGCGGATCCACCGAGATGGGCAGCAGCGACAAGCTCTGCTGCGAGTCCTTCGAGCCACTGATGAAGGCGTTGCTGAAGACCTCCGGGTTCATCGTGATGTCCACGATCGCCTTCTTCCGGGTCACCACCCAGTTGCCTCCATTATACGGGGTGAAGAAGATGGGCGGGGCCTCGAGGATGAGCGAGCGCATCCGGGCATGCGGATCCTGCAGCAGCCGCGGATCCCGGGCGTTGTCGTATTCGTAGACCAGCTCCGGCGGGACGTGCGCGGGAATCTTTTCCAACTTCTGTCCACTAAAGGCATGCATGTTCGAACATCCTTGGCTGTTGGAGAAAAAGCACGGGGACCCGACCGGTCCTCACTCGCTCGTCTGCGAAACGGGAAGACGGACCACCAGGCCATCCAGCGCGGGCGTCACCTTGAGCTGACAGGTCAACCGGCTGTTGGGTCGCACGTGGAAGGCGCACGCGATCATCCCCTCTTCCGCCGCATCGGGCGGGGGGAGCTTCGTCAACCAGGCCTCATCCACATAGCCGTGGCAGGTCGCGCAACTGGCGAAGCCTCCGCACTCGGCGACGATTCCTGGCACGAGGTTGTTCTGCGCCGCCTGCATGACGGACTGTCCCTCTTGCGCCTCGACCTCGTGCTCCTTGCCATCCGCCTCGATGAATTTGATCTTCGCCATGGATCCTCCTGGATTCCTTCCGGGTGTTGACGGGTCAGTTCATCCGCTCCGCGGGGGCGCACAGCCGCTCGCGCAGCGTGGCCACGGGGGTCTCCCAGTGGTGCTCGAACCAGAAGTCGAGGAACAGCGGGGACGCGCGGCCCCGGTGGTACGCGGCCCGCACCCGCCGCAGGTACTCGGGCCGCCCGACGCCGGACTGTGGAGCCTTGAGATGTCCAAGCGTGCCGACCAACAGGATGAGCACCGCGGTCCGGATCCCCAGGTTGCCCAGGGCGTACGCCTGCAGTTCCATCTCGCCCATCACATCCGTGGCGTAGCCCGTCAGCACGTGCAACAGGTCGTGCGTCTCGCGGTAGCGCTTGCCGATGTAGTCGATGTCGTTCTTGAGCTCGAGCGTCGTCTCGAAGGGCGAGATCTTGTTGTCGCGGAAGTAGCGCGCGAACTCATGGCCGAGCGTTCCTTCCGGCAGGCGCTCGAGCGCATCCAGGTCCAGCTCCTTGCCCTGCAGGGAAGGGCGCTCGGACAGCATGCGGCGGCCCTCCTCGCCGCGCTGGAGTTGCTGGGCGAGCGATGCGTAGACATTGCCATCCAGACAGGCGTTGATCAGCTGACCATAGGTGGGGTTCCCCTCGTCGCCCCTGACGCGTTTCAGGGCTTGGAGCGCCACGCGCAGGCGGGTGAACAGGGAGGCGTTGTCGGGCAGGAACAGGGTCTCGGCGTCGACCCCGGGGGTTTGGCTGGCATGACTCGCATTCATCTGGTCATTCCTCCTTCACTTCGGTTGTTTCCGACGTCTGGACGGCCCGGCCGTGAGAGGTCCCACCGTCGCTCGACCCGGGTCATCGCCGGGCGGAGACAGGGGCCAGCCACAGTCCGACGAGCGCGTCGACCAGTCCGGCCGCGGTGGACGCCCACGTCGAGCGGGGCATCGCGGTGCCCGCGTGCAGCTCACGCTCCCGCTCGGCGCACATGTGCACGATCATCAACCGGCTCATGTAGCTCCGCTCCTGCCGCACCTCCTCGGGGAGACGTGGGACCAGCCGGAACATGCCGTCGATGGTCTGCTGCATTGATGGCAAGGAGACCGCCTCGTTGATCACGAGTTCTCGCAAGGAAGGATGGGTCGTCACCTGGGCGATGAACCGCGCGTACCAGGAGGGGCTGCCCAGCGAAGCGAGGTGCTCGGTGTTCGACCGCACGAGGCAGGACACCCAGTCGCGCAAGTCGGGCGAGCCGGTGATTTTCGCGAGCATGTCGGTCCGCCGCCGTTCCACCGACTCGGCGTGCCGACGCACGATCGCCACCACGAGGTCTTCCTTGCTGCCAAAGTGGTAGCCCACCGCGAAGTTGTTCGACTGACCCGCCGCTTCGCTCACCTGGCGGTTGGAGACCGCCTCCACTCCGTGCTCGGCGAACAGCCGCTCCGCGGTGACGAGGATCAGCTCGCGTGTCTCGATGCCCCGGTCGGATTTGCCCGGCCTCACCCGCGCACCGGGACCCTTTCCAGACGGTGCGGCAACACGCTCGATACGGCCTGGTCGGCACTCATCAAGACCTCCGGGAGATGGCCCGTCCCCGAGCCCATGCGAACAGAATTAAGTCGTTCGACTGATGAAGTCAACCGACTTAATCCCGGGCGAGAGCACCGATCATCAGGAAGGACTCCCACATCGACATCCGCGAGGGGACGATTACCTGCCCGGCTGGAGAGGAAGAGCCCTTCGAACCTCGGCAGGTGGTGCAGTTCGACCCTGAAGCCCGCGGCTCGTGTCCACTGCCACCTGAGCAACCGCCAGGGTCCCCGAATGCGCTACCTCGAAGGCCGCCCCAAAGCCCTGTCCCAGACAGCCAGCTGCAGGGTCACCGTGTACTTGTAGGCACTGGAGACCTCCTCGAAGTCCTCCGGGGGAAGTGCGGCGAGGCGCTCGCGCAGAAAACCCGGGTCCCTGAGCACCTCGCGGTGCTTGAATTCGGTGTCCACCTCGACGAGGACAGGAATCACCCGAAGTAAGGCCTCCATGCAATCCTCTCGGGTCGCTCGAGACATGCGATCCACTGTCAGGGTCATGTGCTCGCGCACCGAGGCCGGGCCCCCAGGGAACCACGCCTCCAGCGTCTCGCGGTAGATGTACTCCATGAGTTCATCGAGCGTGTGATGGGTGTCGGGCACTCTGTACGCATAACGCGGGCCCTGGAGCACGTCCCAGAAGCGTAGCAGCGCGGCGAGCCGCTTGGCCATCTGCTCCGCGCTCCGTAACGGAGGTGGAGACACGGCATGGTAGAGCGCGCCCCACGGGGCTCCCAAGCAGAAGGACTCGAAGGACTCCCGCGCGCGCTGGTACTCCTCTTCCGGGATGCTCTCATTCAAGCTCATGAAGACGCTGGCGAACATGTGAATCCGCCAGCTCGAGCGGCGGATGAATTCAAACTCAGCCGCCGAGTGCATCACCAGCGGCTCGCCGTGTGGCACCTGGAGCATCCGCCGGGGCTGGGTAAAGGCACCTGTCTTGAGGTACTCCCGGGCCCACCCCTGTCCCTTTGCGCCCACCTCACGGCGGATGGTGCCGATCTGGCCGTGGAGCATCGCTGGGAACTCAAGCACCGGGGATTGTGGCACGGTCATGACTCTGGCCCTACCACAGCGGTTACATACGCCTCAAGCGGGAGACAGACGCCACCCCGCTGGCTCAGCGGCAGTCCACGGGCAGGTAGACCTGTCCCTGGAAGCCGCTGGGGAATGCGGCTCCTTCATAGGCAGCCCGGAGCGCCTGTTCGGCCACCTCACCGCGCTGCTCTGCTCCTTCCCTGGGCAACGCTTCTTCCTTACGCCCCTTCTCATTGTCCGGCTTGATCTCAAAGAGCACCAGGGCGCGGATATCGGTGATGTCCGGACGCAGGAGTCTGACGAACTCCGGAAGACGCATGGGATTGCCCAATTTTCCCTCCTCCACGATGGTGAAGAGATTGACAGTCTCGAGGAAGACGGTGTTGGCGGGGTGCTGCACGCTGTACTGCCTGCCAATGGCGAGGTGTGCGGCCCGGCCAAGGAAGGCGCCCCAGGGCTCCTTGGAGTCTGGCTTGCGGCCCGGGAGCCTGAAAGAGGGGGGCTCCGCTTGGGCGCCGAGAGCTGCCCCGAGGAGCACCAGGAGAAAAACCGCCAGCCACCAGGTACTCCTCGCCCTGATTGCACGCATGTCCAACATGCTCCTCCGGGGCCGGGAAGGTGTCAAAGGAGTCGAGTGCGCTTACGGCCAACGGCTGGGGGCACGGCGTCGCAACGTGCTGTGAATGGTTCGAAGGACTCGGTGTGGCACGCTACCGGCACGAACTCGACCGGTTGCTCGCCGTGGCCCGACTTGAAGGCGGCGGGAATCGAACCCTCCGCCAGAAGCGTCGGGCAAGCGCCTTGGGCGCCGGCTGCTGGCGTACCTGACGGCACCCCGTCGAGAGTCGACTCGACGGGTGCCGAGCCAGGATGCTGGCCGTTCCTACTTCGGCAACAAGGCGCTCATCTGATTGTAGATGAACCGCGCCGCGCGCTGGGGGTTCAGCCTGTAGACAGCGTCCATGAGCGTGGCGTCGTTTCCCACCATGACGCGTTCCCGGTTGCGCTCGATGCCCTCGATGATGATCCGCGCGGCCTTGTCAGGCATCAGCGTCTTGAGCGACCCCGCATCTCCCTTCGCTGGCTGACGGGCATCCAGACCCGAGTTCACCATGATGTTCGTGCGAACCGCTCCCGGAAACACCACCGTGACCCGCACGTTCGTCCCCTGGAGTTCCGAGTTCAGACCTTCCGTCAAGAGCTTCACGGCCGCCTTGGCGGCCCCGTAGATGGTCTGCCCCGGCACGGGCAGGAATCCCCCCATGCTGGAGACGTTCGTGATGTGGGCCTCGGGGCGTGCGAGCAGATGCGGCAGGAACGCCTTGGTCATGTAGAGCGTTCCGAACAGGTTGACGTTCATCACCCGGTCGATCGCCGCGTAATCGAGGTCCTTCAACCGGACAAAGGGTTGAATGATGCCCGCGTTGTTGATGATGCCATCGACCGTCCCAAAGCGGGAGAGGACCTGACCCGGGAGCGCTTCCACCAAGCCCCGATCCGTGATGTTCACGGTGTAGGTGGCCAGCTTGTCCCGGTTCGCGCCAGCCAGCTCGAGGGTCCCTTCAAGGGCAGACGCGTTGATGTCCACGGCGGCGACGCTCGCGCCTTTCGCCAGAAGCGCCAGGACCAACTCCCTGCCCATCCCACTGCCGCCGCCGGTCACGACGACGACCTTGTTCTGGACCTTCATGGCCGTGATTCCCCCTGCGCGGGGACGAACCGGTAGAGGGCGCTCTCCACGTCCGACGACAGGTAGATGGTCCCCGAGCCCCCCACGGCGACCCCCGTGGGGATGTGGCCCGGCGGCATGCCCGCGCTCTCGGGCAGGCCGATGCGCAGGCCGCTCGCGATCACGGTCAGGCGTCCCGTGGCCGGATCGATGCGCACCAGCCGCTTGCGGCCCACCTCCGCGACGATCAGCCCACCATCCGGATGCCGGGCGATGCCCTCCGGGGCCTTGAGACCCTTGGCCACCGTGCGCCGCGCGCCATCCGCCAGACGCACCCGGGTCACCCGCCCCGAACGCACCTCGGTGACGTACACCCCCGGCTCCGCCGCCTCCGTGTCGGCCACGAGCCCCACCGGCCCCTCCAGGCCCTCGGTCAGCACCGTGGTCCCCGCGGGCTCGGCGGCATCCACCCGCACGAGCCGGCCCGTGGAGGCCTCGGCGACGAGCAGCGTGCCATCGGGAAGCTCGAGCGCACCCTGGATGCCATTCGTATTGGGAATCGTCCGGAGGACCTCTCCAGTGGCCTTGTCCAGGACCTGGATGTTGCCGAGGTAGCCGCTGCTGAGCACCACGTGCTTCGTGCCCAGACTCACGTTCATCGGGAAGGTCATCCGGGTGGAGAGCACCCGGGTCGTCTGGGTCATCATTCCATCGCGCCCGCCCACCTGGCGGAGGGCATGCACATCCGCCACATACAGGCGCTCGTCCGGATCATCCGGCGCCACGGCGAGACCCGCGGGCACGCTCAAGCGCCCCTCGACGAGGGTCCGCACCGAACCATCGGCGGGGTTGAACACGCGGATGTCATTGTCCACCATGTTGGACACGTACACCTGGTCATCGGGGCCCACCTCCAGGTTGTCGAGCCCGGAGGCCAGCTTCGCGACGACTTCCTTGGCGCCCGTGGCCACCCGGACACGCACCAACTCGCCCCGCGCCGCATCGACCACGTAGAGGTTCTCGCGGCGCGAGTCGAAGTTGACGGCGGTGGGAATCCCGAAGCCCTCCGCCACCACCTCGATGGTCCCCGTGTCCACATCGATCCGGGCGATCTGCTGCTTGAGCAGGAGCGGGCCGTACAGCCGGTCGTCGGGGCCGAACTGGAAGCCATTGAGGAAGCCGTGCTGGGAGAGGACCTTTCGAGGCGGCGTGCGCCCATTCGGGTCCACTTCCCACAGCGCATCGCCCCGGCCGAGCTGGGTGACGTAGAACCGGCCATCCCGGCGGAAGGCCAGCGAGTTGAGGCCCGGCAAATCCTTGGCGATGACGCGCGTCTTGCCGTCCGGGGTGCGTCGCATCAACTGGCCGGTGAAGTAGCCGGTCCAGTAGATGGAGCCATCCGGACCCAGGGCGACGTCATCCGCGCCGCCCAGCGGAGGCCCCACGAGGGTGGACACCTTGCCGCTGCTCAAATCGACGGAGTGGACCGTCTGGCCCATCAGATTGCCGGCCAGCAGGTGCCCCTTGCCATCGAGCGCCAGCCCATGGACGCCTTGGAAGGGTGAGCCGGCCACCACCACCTCCTGGCGGTAGGCCTGCGCGGGGGGAGCGGCCAAGGATGGAGCGCTCAGCGTCAACGCCCAGGCGGCCAGGGACCTGGAGAGGAATCGGGACATGGAGGCGTTCATGGGTTGGAAGACGCTCCACCCCGCGTGAGCTCCAGGCCCGCGAGCTCGTCGCCCTGGCGCCATGCGCGCAGGACGTCGATGAACGCGAGCGTGTCACCCCCGAAGGAGGCGCTCTTCACCATGTGCGCGCCCGCCTTGACGCCCTCGTTGTTGTAGTAGCCGGGCGTGCACTCGGAACCACCGAAGGAGGCGCTCGTCATGAGGCGGCCGAGGATCACCTCCCACCACTGCTGCTCCGCCTGCTCCGAGGGCTCGGCCACCTCGACGCCCTGCTTGAGGCACCGCTCGATGATGTAGGCGGCGTGTTGCGACTGCTCGTCGAGGATGTGCACGAAGTTGATCGCCCAGCCGCTCTGGGTCGTGGTGAACATCAACAGGTTCGGAAAGCCGCGGCTGTGCATGCCATGCAGCGTCGACGCGCCGGCGGCCCAGGTCTCGCGCAGGGACTTGCCGCCGCGCCCGTGGATGTCGAAGCCCAGGTTGCGGGTGAAGTCACCCGAGACCTCGAAGCCCGAGGCGTAGATCAGACAATCGACCGGATACTCCTTGCCATTGACCACCACACCGGTGGGGGTGATGCGCTCCACGCCCTTGCCCTCGGTGTCGACGAGCTGGACGTTGGGGCGGTTGAACGTGTCCAGGTATTCGTCGTGGAAGCAGGGCCGCTTGCACATCTGGTTGTAGTAGGGCTTGAGCGCCTCGGCCGTCACCGGATCCTTGACGATGGCGTCCACCCGCGCGCGGATCTCCTCCATCTTGCGGAAGTCGGCCAGCTGGCGCAGCTCGGCCGCTTCCTGGAGCGTCCCGGCCTGATGGCTGTCGGCGTTCTGGAAGATATAGGTCCAGCCGTCCCCCACCATGTCGACGTCCTGCTGGCGGCCGGAGACGAGCGCGGAGAAATTGCGGATGCGCTCCTGCTGCCAGCCGGGCTTGAGCGTCTTCGCCCAGGCCTCGTCCGTCGGCTGGTTGTTGCGCACGCCGACACCCGAGGGCGTGCGCTGGAAGACATACAGCTGCCTGGCCGAGGCCCCCAGTTGGGGGATCGCCTGGACCGAGGTCGCGCCCGTCCCGATGATGCCCACGCGCTTGTCGGCCAGCCGGGTCATGCCGCTCGTGGGGCCTCCGCCGGTATAGGCATAGTCCCAGCGGCTCGTGTGGAAGCTGTGGCCCTGGAAGGTCTCGACTCCCGGGATGCCGGGCAGCTTCGCCTTGTGGAGGATGCCACCCGCGATGATCACGAACCGCGCCGCGAGCCGGTCGCCCCGATCGGTCGTGATGTTCCAGCGCCGGGCGTCCTCGTCCCAGTCCATCGTCTGGGCCTGGGTCTGGAACAGCGCCCCCTTGTAGAGGTCGAAGTGCCGGCCAATGCGCTGGCAGTGGGCGAAGATCTCCGGCGCCTTGGCGTACTTCTCCTTGGGCATGTAGCCGGTCTCTTCGAGCAGCGGCAGGTAGATGTAGGACTCCACGTCGCAGGCGGCGCCCGGATAGCGGTTCCAGTACCAGGTGCCGCCGAAGTCGCCCCCCTTCTCGATGATGCGGAAGGAATCCACGCCCGCCTGACGCAGCCGCGCGCCCGCCAGCATGCCGCCAAAGCCACCGCCGATGATCAGCACGTCGATCTTCTCGGTCAGCGCCGGACGGGTGAAGCCGGGCTCGACGTAGGGGTCCTTGTCGAAGTCCGCGAAGACGCCGCTCAGGGGGATGTACTGGGTGTTGCCGTCGGGACGCAGCCGCTTCTCGCGCTCGATCCGGTACTTCTCCTTCAGCGCCTCCGGAGAGAAAGAGACTTCGCCCTTCTTCGTCGCAGTCATCCGCACACGTCCTTTCGGCTCGACAGCCGCGCTATGTACACGGCTGTGTACATCACTGGACTTAACGCAATTCCTGTCGTAAGTAAACAGCCGTGTACACATCCCGCCCAACCGACCCCAAGCCATCGGCGCGCCAGCGAGACGCCGAGCGCACACGAGCCTCCCTGATCACCGCCGCGCGGACCCTGTTCTCCACGCGGGGCTTCGCCAACACGGGCGTACGGGACATCGCGGAACTGGCCGGGGTGAATTCCTCGCTCGTCGGTCGCTACTTCGGCTCGAAGCAGGGGCTGTACCGGGAGACACTGGAGCAGGTGCTCGATATCACCCCGCTGCTCCAGGTAGACAGGCGCCGGTTCGGTGAGACCGTGGTGTCCCTCTTCCTGGGCGCACAGGACGCTCCGGGCCCACTGGCGATGCTGATCCTCTCGGCGGTCGACCCCGAGGCGTACGCGACGAGTGTCGAGCTGCTCCAGAAGAAGGCCATCGAGCCCCTGGCCCGCTGGCTGGGACCTCCGGATGGCGAGGGGCGCGCGGCACGGCTCAACATCCTCTGGAGCGGCTTTCTCATCAGTTGGAGGCTGTTGCCCATCCAGCAGCTCTCCGAGGCGCGCAACGCCTCCACCCGCCGCTGGCTGGAGGCCGCGATCCAGGCGATCGTCGACGAAGGCGCGCCCTGAAAGATGCCTCGGCCTGCATCGGACCGGGCTGGCCCCTGTACACCGTGCCCGCATCTTCCGGGAGAGGGAGACTGGCACTCTCTACTTGAGGGACACAAGTCACAGGCATGGCAACCGTCGAGATTGGCAAAGGCAACTTCAAGGACACCGTGTCGAAGGAGGGGATTGTCCTCATCGATTGGTGGGCAACCTGGTGCGCGCCCTGTCGCGCCTTCGCTCCTGTCTTCGAGCAGGCCAGCGCGAAGCACCCAGACATCACCTTCGGGAAGATCGACACCGACCAGGAAGTGGAGCTCTCCGGCGCGTTCGCCATCCGCTCAATCCCCACGCTGATGGTCTTCCGCGACGGCATCATGCTCTTCGAGCGGGCCGGGGCACTGCCAGCGGCGGCGATCGAGGACATCGTCCGCCAGGTCCGCGAGCTGGACATGAACGATGTGCGCAAGCAGCTCGTGGCGCGCGAGGTCCGGCAGCAGCCCAGCGATTCATCCCAGGCCTGACGCCGTAGGGAAGACTTCCCATGAAGCCCCCGGGCACATGGAACTGCTGTTGAGCATATGTCTGGCGGCCGACGGGCGGTCTCTCTCTTTCCTGGGCGTGGGCAGGTCGATAGGCCTGGGCCTCCTCGCCGGGCGGTCGCTGCCGCGGCTCGCCACCCGCGAGCATCCGGAGTGCCGCCTGTCCTGTGACGAAGCGCCACGGCGGCCGCTGCGCTGCTGAACCCGGGGTCAAGCCGCCAGGCGGAAACGCTCCGAGGCCCATTGGAAGAGCCCAGCGCCGTGCCAATACTCCATATCCAGGTAACCCATACAGGGGGAGTGAAGACATGAAGGGATTGAGCATCGCAACCGCGCTTGTCTGCCTGATGGCAACCACCGCCGCGCAGGCGCAGCAGACACAACAGCAAGAGGGGAAGCAGGCACAGAAGCCCACGACAACGGAGCCGCATCCCATAGCGGGTGGCGCGGTCCTGGGAGTGGAGGTCCGGGAGATGGCGCTCATCGCCACCGGATACCGGGCGTCGAAGATCCTCGGCGACACGGTCTACAACGACAAGAATGAGAGGATTGGCAAGCTCGAGGATCTCATCCTCAAGCCAGATGGCTCGGTCTCCTACGCCATCCTCGAGGTGGGCGGATTCCTCGGGATGGGGACGCACCGGGTGGCCATCCCGGTCGGCCAGTTCACCGACGTGAAACCCCGCATCACGCTCCCTGGCGCGACGAAGGACACCTTGAAGAAGATGCCCGAGTTCACCTACGCGAAGGGCCACTAGGCCTCCGGCCGGGCCCTGGAAACATTGAAGGAACACCGACACGTGCGATGACCGCACGGGAGGAGGCCCGACCGCTCGCGGAGCGGTCGGGCCTTCTCCGCTTCATGGCTCGTCGAGCGCGGGGCGGGCGACCGCATGAGTCCTGGCACGCGAGTTCGAACGCCAGGAGAAAAATCTGAGTCATAGGAGGAATAGGAGGACACCAACACGGAGCCAGCCCGGCATGGACCGAGCCGAGCCTGCTTTGACTGGGCGCGTGAGCCAAAGCGTGTTGCCCGTGGTGCCCGCCGCGATCAGGACATCGCCCGCCTCGTCCACTTCAATGGCCGTGGGATCGACGGCCCCCCCATTCCTCTCAACGAAGTTGCGGCTCCAGAGAGGCACTCCCGTGGCCGCATCGAGCTTCGCCACGTAGAGCGACCTGAGGTAATCGCTGGGGCAAGAATGGGTCGTCCCCCCGAGCGTCAGGGTGCCACGGAATATGCCCAGGACGGCGACGTTGCCCGCGGCGTCCGTGGCCACGGCCCCACTGGCGGAATCGGAACCGGCCCCTCCCCCGAAGCGCTGGGCCCACACCACGCCGCCGCTGGGAGCGAACTTCACCACGAAGGAGCTCCACCCACCTGAACTGACCAGCGAGGAGCCCTCCACGTGCAAGGTGCCGGAGAACCCGCCCGCCACCAACACGTTGCCCGTCGCGTCCACGGCGAGGCTCTCTTCGAGGGAGAAGGGAGACGAGGCAGGTTCTTCACGAGCGATGAGCCGGGCCCAGGTGGGCAGACCGCTCTTCACAGACATGGCCATCGGCTCCGGTGTACGAGGTACTGCGTCCCGTGTAACTGAGCCCCTCGGCGGTCACCGCGGCGCCCCGGGCGGGTGTTCCGGCTCCATCCACGACGAACACGTGCAAGGAGTGCCACCTCAGACCACGGCCTTCCCCGAAGATAGCGGCCACCCAAGTCGAAGCCCTTACGCGCCTCGGCCCACCAGCGTGTCACCGCGTCCGCCACGGCCCTGCCTGGCTTCGTCGCCGGTCCGGACAAGGTATCCGCCACGGGCACTTCTGGAAGTCCGGGCGGAGCGTCCGGATCCTCCCTCCTCCGTGGGAGGAGCCTCCTCGATGAAAGGGGCCCCGAGCGGCATCCCGGTAATCGCGGCGAAGGACTCGACCGCCAACCGGCTCCCGCTCTCCTGGATGAGCCGAAGCGCTGCGTCCGCTGCCTCGACGCGCCCGCTGAAGCTCACCGCATGGGTGAGCAGAGAGAGCCGGGGGATCAACGGGGGGCGCCTTGGCCAGTTGGCGGCACTCATGTTAGCCCGGACAGCCAGGGGCTTGGACCCCACGCCCCGGAAACGCAGGGCCGCCACGATCCGGGCCTTCCGCTCGGAAGGAAGCCGCGGGGCGAGTCGAAGCGCTCGCGCGATGAGGAGGATGGGGAGGAGGGCCTGCCCGCGGAGGACTGACACCAGACCTTCGACCCGCTCATACCGGCCGATGCCCCACTGTTAAGCACCGCTTAAGAGCCTATTGGTCCTTGGGGCGTAGTCATCCGAGGACCCGGGGCGTACTTCTATTCGTGAACGGGGCACCGGCCCCGAATCCACGCTGCCCGGCGAACCTGGAAGGGAGACATCATGCTGACCAAACGCAAGCTCGGACGACAGGGACTCGAGGTTTCGGCCCTCGGTCTGGGGTGCATGGGAATGAGCCAGTCCTACGGCACCCCCGAGGAGCGCGATGAGCGCGAGTCCCTCGCCACGCTCCAGCGCGCCCTGGAACTCGGGGTGACGTTCTTCGACACCGCCGAGGTCTACGGACCCTTCCACAACGAGGAGCTCCTGGGACGCGCGCTTCAGGGCCGGCGGGACCAGGTGGTCATCGCCACCAAGTTCGGCTTCCGCATCGAGGACGGGAAGATCACGGGCCTCGACAGCCGGCCGGAGCACGTGCGCGAGGTGGTGGAGGCCTCGCTGCGCCGGCTGCGGACCGACCACATCGACCTGCTCTACCAGCACCGCGTCGACAAGCAGGTGCCCATCGAGGACGTGGTGGGCGCGATGGCGCAGCTGGTCCGCGAGGGCAAGGTCCGCTACCTGGGGCTGTCCGAGGCGGGAGCGGAGACCATCCGCCGCGCCCACGCCGTGCATCCCATCTCGGCGCTGCAGAGCGAGTACTCGCTCTGGGAGCGCGGCCTCGAGGAGCGCATCCTTCCGCTGCTGCGCGAGCTCGGCATTGGCCTGGTGCCGTTCGCTCCGCTCGGCCGTGGCTTCCTCACTGGGACCGTCCAGCGCGCCGAGTCGTTCCCGGAGGGTGACTACCGCCGGAACGACCCGCGTCTGCAGGGCGCGAACTTCGACGCCAACCAGCGCATCGCCGGCGTGGTGAAGGCCGTGGCCCAGCGCAAGGGCGCGACGCCGGGGCAGGTGGCGCTGGCATGGCTCCTGGGCCGGGGTGAGGACCTCGTGCCCATTCCGGGCACCAAGCGCCGCAAGTACCTGGAAGAGAACGTGGCCGCGGCGGAGCTGGTGTTCACCGCCGCCGAGGCCGCGGAGCTCGACGCGGCCGTCCCGCCCGGCGCGACCGCGGGCCCGCGCTACACCCCGCAGCAGATGGCGATGGTCGACCACTGAGGGACTCTCGTGCGCGAAGCCCTCAAGGTTCTCGTCCGTCCATCGGGGCGTATCTCCGCCGTGTGAGTCAAAGCACTCGTCCTGCCCCGCGGCGTTCTGCCCCCACGCCGTGTCCACCCATCACCCAACCGGAAGATGCACATGAAACTGTTCGCGACAACGGCCATCTCACTTCCGCTGTTCGCCCTGGCATTCGCCCAGGCCAACCCAGCGGGCGCCGCCTCGGGGCCGGGCACTTCCCCGGCCGCTTCGCGTGGAAGCTCGCAGGCCCCGCGCATCACGCGCAACGGCTCGCGGCCCTCCGCCAAGGGGCCCGTCGAGAACTTCACGGGCACCGTGCGCATCGACCCGCTCTTCCCCGCGAACGCCCCCGCGCGTGCCGCGGGTGCTTCCGTGACGTTCGAGCCTGGCGCCCGCACGGCGTGGCACACCCACCCACTCGGGCAGACGCTCATCGTGACGTCCGGCGTCGGCCGCGTGCAGCCATGGGGCGGCACCGTCGAGGAGATTCGTCCGGGCGACGTGGTGTGGATTCCGCCCGGCCAGAAGCACTGGCACGGCGCATCCCCGACCACCGCGATGACCCACCTAGCCATCCAGGAGGGGCTCGACGGCAAGGTCGTCGAGTGGATGGAGAAGGTCACCGACGCGCAGTACGGCGCCAACCCCTGAACGGAGAGCGCACCATGAGCACCACCAAGCCCACCACCGCCGCACAGAAGGCCATCGGCGACTTCGCGCCCAAGCTCGTCGAGCTGACCGACGACGTGCTCTTCGGGGACATCTGGGAGCGGCCGCAGCTGTCCAAGCGCGACCGCAGCCTGGTGACCTGCGCCGCGCTCGTGGCGACCGGCAAGACCGAGCAGCTGCGCTTCCACTTCCCGCGCGCCATCGAGAACGGCGTGACGCGGGAGGAGCTCGTCGAGCTCATCACCCACCTGGCGTTCTACGCCGGCTGGCCCAACGCCATGTCGGCCGTGGCGCTCGCCAAGGAGCTGTTTGCCTAGAAAGGAGACATCATGCTGACCCAGCGCAGGCTCGGACGACAGGGACTCGAGGTTTCGGCACTCGGTCTGGGGTGTATGGGGATGAACCAGTCCTATGGCGTCCGCAACGACCCGGAGTCGGTTGCCACCCTCCAGCGAGCCGTCGACGCCCGGTTCGACGGCGGGCCCTCGCTACAGCCCGCGGCAGATGGCGGAAATCGATTGCGGAGGGACGCGAAAGGGGGTTGGGGGTCGGGCAGGATGTCGCGATGCACGATTCCATCGCGGTGAAGCGCGGCTGTCGCCCCGCCGGAACGGCAAGCCGATCCGCCCCCAGCACCGCTGCACGAACAGGGCTACGACTACTTCTCACGAGGACCTAGCAGATGAATGGAGCGAGGCGGCCGTACGTGATTTGCCACATGGTTCCCTCCGTCGATGGGCGGATCGTCACCGCGAGCTGGAAGCTCCCGTCCAGCGCCCTGGCCGAGTACGAGCGTACGGCCCGGACATTCGACGCCGATGCGTGGATGATCGGCCGGGTTTCCATGGAGCCCTACGCCGGGAAGGCAAGGGTTCCGGCGCGCAAGGTGCCGCACCCGATTCCGAGGACGGACTTCATCGCGAGGCGCGATGCGGAGTCCTACGCCATCGCTCTCGACCCGTCCGGCAAACTCACCTGGAAGTCGAACTCCATCGATGAGGAGCACGTGATTACGGTCCTCACCGAGGAGGTCTCGGACGACTACCTGGCCTTCCTTCAATCCAAGGGCGTCTCCTACCTGTTTGGCGGCAAGACGGACTTGAACCTGAAGAGGGTGCTTGAGAAGCTCAGGAAGGAGTTCGGCATCAAGAAGCTGCTCCTCGAGGGCGGCGGGAAGATCAACGGCTCCTTCCTGGCCGCGGATCTCATCGACGAGCTGAGCGTGCTGGTGGCGCCCATCGCGGACGGTACCATCGGCACCCCGTCGCTCTTCGATGCGCGAGAGGGAAAGGGGCCCGCTCGCCACCTCAAGCTGGTCTCCTTCGAGAAGCGCACAGGCGACCTGCTCTGGCTGCGCTACAAGCTGAAGCGCTGACGCGCCGGGCGCAGGGTCAGGGCGAGAGCAGGCGGGGCACTACCTGGCGGCGCTCAATGCGGCCGTTGAGTCCGACAAGCATCTCTCGGGAGGCACCGGCTTCGACGGCTCCCTCTTCCTCGAATTCGAGGAGGGGGGAGCCCTCTGGCAGTTGTCCTGGCGCACGCCAGAGCCTGGAGTGACGCTGTACCGATGGAGCTACCGGCGCAAGAAGTCTCATGCTTCTTGGAAGGAGCGAGCGGCCCAGAAGGAAGAGGCATTGCCCAGGGAAGAAGCAGAGCAGCGTGGTGAAGCGGCCGAACAGGCGCTCCGGGCTGCCTATGAAGGGGGCGAATGGCCCAGCTGATTCCAGGGCCAGGTCTACCTGCCCGTGGACTGCCATTGAGCAAGCGGGATGCGCCTGGCGCTTGAGGCGTACGTGACCGCTATGGTAGGGCCCGAACCATGACCCTGTCACAGTCCCCGGTGCTCGAGTTTCCAGCGATGCTCCACGGCTCTATTGGCGCCATCCGCCGCGAGGTGAGCGCCAGGGGCCAGGGATGGGCTCGGGAGTACCTCAAGACGGGTGGCTTTACCCAACCCCGGCGCATGCTCCAGGTGCCGCCTGGCGAAGTGCTGGTGATGGACTCGGGGGCCGACTCCAACCTCATCCCCCGCCCGCGCTGGCGGCTCTACATGCTCCACAGCGTCTTCATGAGCTTGAATGACGGCGTCCCGGACGAGGAGTGCCAGCGCATGGAGGAGGCCTTCGAGTCCTTCTGCCTGAACACCCCGTGGGGGGCTCTCGGCTATACCGTGTCGCCTCTCCCGCTGCGGAGCGCGGAGCGCATGGCCCGGCGGCTCGCCGCGCTGCTGCGCTTCTGGGACGTACTCCAGGGCCCGCGCTACGCGTTCTGGTTCGATCGGACGTACACGCTGGAGGAACTGATGGATGACCTCTATGGCCAGACCCTGAAGGCATGGTGCCCCGGGAGTCCCGCGTCGGTGCGCGAGCATATAGTGCTGGTGGTGGAGCGCATGGCGCGCGCTACCCGGGAGGACTGCGTGGAGGCCGTGCTCCGGGTGATTCCCGTCCTGGTGCAGGCGGACGTTCACATCAAGCACCGCGAGGAACTCAGCGATCCGGATTTCCTCCGCGAACGCCTCGCCACGCTCTCCCTAGAGGATTGGGAGGACGTCTCCAGCGCCCACCGCTACGCGGTGAGTGGGCTGCTGTGCGCGTGGGACAGGCAGTTGGGGGGACACTAGGAACCGTCAAAAGACGAAGGGCGCGGACCCGAGGATTTCTCCAAGGATTCCGCGCCCTTCTGATGGTCGGGGAGACAGGATTCGAACCTGCGACCCCTTGGTCCCGAACCAAGTGCTCTACCAGGCTGAGCCACTCCCCGTCACCGTCACATGCCTTCGCCGGAACTGCTCTCGGGCCGTCGAAGCAGGCGGGGATGTACCCGACCCGCCCGGCTGAGTCAACGTCCTTGCCTCCGCTTTTCATCCCCCGCCAACCCCTGGGGTAGCGCGCACCCATCAGTCCATATTCACCCAGGATTCCCGGACCTAAACCCTCCATTTTCTGGGAAAACCGGGACGGAACGGACCTTGCTTGGTACCCCTCCGAACAACACAGCCACCTCGGAGTCCCATGCTTTCACCGATCGTCCTGATCTCCGATGATGAGCCCCTCGTGGTATCGGCCCTTGCCCGGGAGGCCCGCCGCACGGGCCTCGCCTCCGTGGCGGACACCACGTCCCTGCACGTGTTGGAGCTGGCCCGGCGGCACCGCCCCGCCGTCATCATCCTGGACATCCATCAGCACGAGGACGGAAGGGATCTGCTCGCCCGGCTCAAGCAGGACCCCGAGACGCGCGAGTGCAAGGTCATCATCCTCAGCGGCGTGGAGGACCAGTTCACCCGTCATGTGTGCTTCGAGCTCGGCGCGGACGCCTACGAGGTGAAGCCCTTCGACCACACCTTCATGACGCGGGTGGCGCGCATGGCGGGGCTCCTGGCCCTGTCCGCCCGAGGCACGCTGGCTTCACCCGCGTAGGGAGCGGATGGCCGCCGCGTAGTCCTTCGAGCCGAAGACGTACGAGCCCGCCACCAACACGCTCGCCCCGGCGTCCACCACGAGCCGGGCCGTCTCGGCGTTGATGCCGCCATCCACCTCGATGTCCGCCTTCAGGCCCCGCGCGTCGAGCATCGCGCGCAAGCGGCGCACCTTGTCCACCGTCTGGGGGATGAAGCCCTGGCCTCCAAACCCCGGGTTGACGCTCATCAGCAGCACCAGCTCCACGTCGCCCAGCACTTCCTCGATGGACGACAGCGGCGTGGCCGGGTTGAGCACCACCGCCGGCTTCGCTCCCGCGTTGCGAATCTGCTGCAACACCCGGTGCAGGTGCGTGCAGGCCTCCACGTGCACCGTGAGGATGTCCGCTCCGGCCTTCACGAAGGCGTCAACGTACCTGTCCGGCTCGACGATCATCAGGTGGACGTCCAGCGGCCGGGTCGCGGCCTTCTTGACGGCCTCCACCACCACGGGTCCGAGCGTGAGGTTGGGCACGAAGCGGCCATCCATCACATCCACGTGGATCCAATCCGCTCCGGCGGCTTCCACCTCGCGGACCTCCTCGGCCAGACGACCGAAATCCGAGGACAGCAGGGAGGGCGACACGAGCACGCGACGATTCATGGGGGCTACTTAGCCATTTCCATCCTTTCCGGGTACTGGCCTGGTTGGTGAGCGAACAGGCCCGGCCGCGTTTTTTCCAGCAGAGGGAGCATCCAAGCAGGGGGGAGGCATGGTGCTTTCCGGCATCGTGCTAAGAAGGACCCTTGTCGTCCGCGCGCCGTCCCCTCCCGGAGTCCTCCTTGGTGCTTCCACAGACCCAGCCGCCCGAACCCCCAGACCTCAACCGGCGCCTCAAGAAGCTCACGTCCATCCTGGACGTCACCAAGGCGATGAGCGCCGAGCGCGACCTGGACCTGTTGCTGCCCCTCATCCTCTATGAGGCCAGCAAGGTGGTGGAGGCGGATCGCTGCTCGCTCTTCGTGCTGGACCGCGAGCGCAATCAGCTCTGGAGCAAGGTGGCCCAGGGCTCCAAGAGCGAGATCCGCCTGCCGGTGGGCAGTGGCATCGCCGGCCAGGTGGCCGAGACCGGCGAGGTCATCAACCTGCCGGACGCCTACGCCGACGAGCGCTTCAACCGCACCTTCGACACCCTCAGCGGCTACCGCACCCAGAGCGTGTTGTGCGTGCCCATGCGGGACGCCAACGGCGAGGTCACCGGCGTCATCCAGGCCCTCAACAAGCTCAACGGCAAGCCCTTCGACTCCGAGGACGAGGAGTTGCTGCTCGCCCTGGGCGCCCAGGCCGCCGGCGCCATCGAGAACGCGCTGCTGCACGAGGACATCAACCGCCTGTTCGAGGGCTTCGTCTCCGCCTCGGTCGTGGCCATCGAGTCGAGGGATCCCAGCACCGCGGGTCACTCGGGCCGTGTGGCCAACCTCACCGTCACCATGGCGCGTGCGCTCGAGCACGTGCACACCGGCCCCTACGCCCACACCCGCTTCAGCCTCAGCGAGTTGCAGGAGCTGCGCTACGCCTCGCTCCTGCACGACTTCGGCAAGGTGGGCGTGCGCGAGCCGGTGCTCGTCAAGGCCGAGAAGCTCTATCCCTCCGAGCTGGATGCCCTCCACGCCCGCTTCCAGCTCGCGCGCAAGGACTTGCAGCTGCAGAGCTATCGTCGGCGGCTCTCCGCCGCCAGGTCACGCGGGACCCACCACCTGGAGGAGATCGACGCCGAGGAGGACGCGCGGCTGGCCCAGGAGACGAAGCACCTGGACGAGGTGCTCGAGTTCGTCCTCACCTGCAACCGGCCCACGGTGCTCGCGCAGGGCAACTTCGAGCGCCTGCACGAGCTCAAGCACCTGCGCTTCCAGGACTCGTTCGACCAGGAGCGGCCGCTGCTCATCGACCGGGAGATCACCTCGCTGTCGATCGCCAAGGGCACCCTCTCCGAGGAGGAGCGCCGGGAGATCGAGAGCCACGTCGAGCACACCTACCGCTTCCTGTCGCAGATTCCCTGGACGCGCAACCTGCGCCGCGTGCCGGAGATCGCCTACGCGCACCACGAGAAGCTCAACGGCTCGGGCTATCCGCGCGCCGTGCCCGACGTCAGCATCCCCGTGCAGTCGCGCATGATGTCCATCGCGGACATCTACGACGCGCTGACCGCCAGCGACCGGCCCTACAAGAAGGCGGTGCCGCACCAGCTCGCGCTCGACATCCTCCAGCGTGAGGTGAAGAGCGGCCAGCTCGACGCCGACCTGTTCCGCATCTTCGTCGAGGCGGAGGTGCCCCAGCGCACCCAGAAGGAATCACACGAGTAGTGCCTCCGCCCGCCCCCGGGCTCGTCGGCCCGGGGGACGCAAGAGGCCCGCCCGCGTCAGCTGCCGATGATGTGCAGGCGCAGGCTGTTGATCTTCCCGGGCTGACCCACGGGCGCGCCGTAGACGATGACCACGCGGTCACCCTTGCGCGCGAGGCCCCGGGACACCAGTTCCTCTTCCACCCGGCGCACCATGGCCTCGGTCTCCTGGATGGGCTCGAGCACGCGCGGCACCACGCCCCACAGGAGCGCCAGGCGGCGGCGCACTTCCTGGTTGGGGCTGAACGCCACGATGGGGACGGACGGCCGGTAGTGGGCCAGCAGCCGCGCCGTCACACCCGACAGCGTGAAGGCCGCGATGAGCGAGGCCCCCGACTGCTTGGCGGCGTGGCACGCGCTCGCGGCGATCACGTCCGGGAAGTGAGAGGGCAGACCCACGGGCGTGTTCGAGGGACGCGACAGCTCCTGGGCGCGGATGGTGGACTCGGCCGCCAGCACGATGCGGTCCATCATCTGCACGGACTCGATGGGGAACTTGCCGCTCGCCGTCTCGCCCGACAGCATCACCGCGTCCGCCGAGTCGAAGATGGCGTTGGCCACGTCGCTCGCCTCGGCGCGCGTGGGCCGCGGGTTGTCGATCATCGAGTTGAGCATCTGCGTGGCCACGATGACCGGCAGGCCCCGGAGGTTGCAGCGGCGGATGATGTCCTTCTGCACGCTGGGCACTTCCTCGGGAGGAATCTCCACGCCCAGGTCACCGCGCGCCACCATCACGCCGTCCGTCTTGTCCAGGATGGCGTCCAGCCGGGCGATGGCCTCGGGCTTCTCCAGCTTGGCGATGATGGGCACCGAGTGGCCGATCTCCGCCATGGCCGCGCGCGCCATGTCGATGTCCGCGGGCTGACGCACGAAGGACAGGGCGATGAAGTCCACGCCCGCCTTGATGCCGAACACCAGGTCCTCGCGGTCCTTGGGGGTGAGCGCATCCGCGCGCACCGCCACGCCCGGCAGGTTGATGCCCTTGTTGTTCTTGAGGATGCCGCCGTGGATGACCTTCGTGCGGATGAGCTTCTTCTTGTCCGTCTCGAGGACCTTGAGCTCCAAGAGGCCGTCATCCAGGAGGATGCGGTCGCCCGGGTTCACGTCCGCCGCCAGGTGGGCGTACGTGGTGGAGACGATCTCATCCGTGCCCTTCACGGTCTCATCGGTGGTGATGAGGAACTCGCCCCCCTCCTTGAGCTCCGTGCTGCCGTTGATGAAGCGGCCGGTGCGGATCTTCGGGCCCTGGAGGTCTCCGAGGATGCCCACCGCCTTGCGGCACTTGAGCGAGGCCGCCCGGAGCTTGGCGATGTTCTCGGCGTGCTGCTCGTGGCTGCCGTGGGAGAAATTGAGCCGGGCCACATCCATACCGGCTTCGATCAGCGCCTCGAGCATTTCCTGGCTCTGGCTGGCGGGACCAAGGGTGCAAACAATCTTCGCGCGTCGCATGGCGGCGGAGAATCGGGTCGAGCCACGCAAAGGGTCAAGCGACGTCGGCGAGGGGCGGTCGATCGGTAAATTGGTAAAGCGAAACCGTTCAGCCTCGCAACAACAGGTTCAGGTTCTCCCGCTCCCAACGCAGTGCGGCAGCGTAGAGGGGAAAAGCCTTCTCCCGCTCGCGGAAGGCGCGGGGATGATGCACCCGGCGGCCCGTGGCGTTCGAGCTGGGGAAGAGCTGGTGGAGCATCTCGTGGAAGATGATGAACTCCACGAAGAAGGAGGGCACCTCGGCGCGGTCCAGGGCCGGGTGGATGCGGATCTCCCGCGTCTGGTGATCGTAGACCCCCAGGCGGATGGACTTGCGCCGACGGCGAGGGGGCATGCGGCCCCAGCCGATGCGCGCCTGGATGGCGTCCTGGAAGCAGGTGCGATTGAGGCCATCGAAGAGGGCCTGGAGATCGAAGAAGCGGCCCCGGGGGTCGAGATCGGCCTCGGCCGCATGGCGCTCCTGGCGGATGCGCGGCTGTTGCCCCCGGATGTAATCGTCCAGCACCCCACCGGCGATCCGGTTGCCGCGGCCGGCGTAGTCCGCCACCGCGCGAACCACGCCCTCGGGCGCGTCGAGGAACATGTGGTGCAACCGCAACTGCAGCGCATTGGCGCTGCGGCGGAAGGACACCATGGTGGAGCGGTTGTCCGTGACCGACAGCCGCACCGGCATCCGCAGGTTCGCCGACAGGTAGTAGGCGAGTGTCTCCGCGCGCGCCCACAGCTCATCGCGGGAGGGCTCGGGAGTGAGCGACCAGTCCTCGGGAGGACAGCCCTGATGATGGAAGCTCTCCGCCAGCGCCGGTTCCTCGCGCGGCAGGGAGGCGAGACGGTGCGAGGACTCACTCCCACGGCGCACGGAAGACGACGTGTCTCCCTCTTGTGAGGGAGCGTGGGGCGAGAAGTACGAAGGATGGGTCGGAAGCGACGACACGCGGGCAGCATCGTACCCGTCGGCCCTCGGGACTCAAGACCGGCGGCACTCGCCCGCCCGCCCAGCGTCACCCCGTCAACCCCGGCCGTGCCGTCGTGTCTCCTCGGCGAGCCGTTCTCCCAGGAATTCCACCTGCTCGCGCGTGGTGCCGAACATCTCCAGCACCGCCTCCATGCTGTCGGCCTCCTCCACGGCCAGACAGGCCCCCCCTCCCGCCCGGGCCTCGTCCAGGTTCCCGTAGCGCCCCATCTGCACGCTCCAATCACCATCCGGCCAGCGCTCGAAGGGGTAGAGCCGGCAGGCCATGGGCCGGACATCCGCGGGCAGGCCACACCCCCGCCCCCGCTCATGGAAGACGCAGGCTCCGCCCCGCGTGAGCAGCGTCAACCGCACCGGCGCACGGCGGAAATAGCCCCGGTAGAGCGGACGACGCTCCTCGTACCCGGCCGCCTCGTCGTGGGACAGGTACTCCTCTTCGACGAAGCGCCGGGGAGCGAGCCCCGTGTGCGCGGTGATGCGCTCCACGTCCGAGCGCGTGAGGGTGGCCAGCCGCTCGCCCTCCTTCACCTCGCAACACGAGGCACCCAGCAGCCGCGGGCAACGGGCACAGACCGGACCCGCGGGCGCCTCCCCACTCATGAAGGAGCAGGCGCCTCGCCGCCCCGCGTCTTGAGCAGCCGCTCCAGGCGCTCCGGCTCACGGCGCACCACCAGCGTCTTCTCCCGGGTGTAGAGCACCTGGCCCGGCGCCCCCCCCTTCACCTTCTTCACGAACTTCACCGGCACCCAGCTCACCTCGCCGCGCGGCTCGCCCTTGGCCCCCGAGTGGTGCAACGCCAGGTGTGCCGCGTCCAACAACACCTCCTGGGACACCTCCACGCCCTTGGGCAGCGGCACCACCACGTGACTGCCCGGCAACCCTCGCGCGTGCAGCCACAGGTGTCCCGGCCGCGCCACCTTGAAGGTGAGCGTGTCGTTGTCCTCGCCGCCCTTGCCCACCCAGATGCGCTGGCCCCCGTGCCCCACGTACTCCTTGAAGGGCCGGGCCTCGGGCGGGCCGCTCTCTCCGGCGGACTGCTGCAGCACCTCCACCTGCGCGAGCAGCGACGCCTCGTCCATCTCCTCCACCTGCCGCAGCGACTCCTGCGCGTGCGCCACCTCACGCGCCAGCTCCGCCTCGCGCTGCCGCGCGTGCTCCACCCCCCGCATCAGGCGCCGGTACTGGTGGAAGTGCCACTCCACCTCCTCCTTGGGCGTGCGCTTGGGGTCCAACGTCACGCGCACCTCCTCCATGCCGGACTCGGTGTACGCGGTGAGCACCACCTCGGTGGAGCCCCGCTTGAGCCGGTAGAGGTTCTGCGTGAGCAGCTCGCCCAGCTCCCGGTGACGCTCGGCCTCCGCGCCCCGCGCCGCCTCGGCTCGCACCTTCTCCAGCGTCCGCCCCGAGCGCTTGAGCCGGGCCCGGTACGGCAGCGCCAGGCGCCGGCGGATGATCTCCGCGCGGCTCGCCTTGTCCTTCGGACCGAGCAGCCGCTCGGCCGCCTCCGCCAGGGGCAGGAAGTCCCCCGGCTCGGGCACCAGCCGGAAGGGCTGGGCGCGCGCGCGGGCGATCACCTCGGGAGACAAGGGCTCCGGGGGTGTCCATTCTCCACCCGGATGCAGGGAGCGCCGCTGGGCGAGGCCGTCCCCGGAGAGCATCAGCACGCGATTGGAGTCCGCCGCGAGCAGCACGAGGCCTCCTGGCGAGCCCAGCTCCAGCACGAGGCGCCGCCGAGAGTCGTCGCTCTGGAGCTCCAGCGTCACCCCGCGCCCGGCCTCCGACCAGGAAGCCCCCGCGAGCTTCAAGCCCACCAGTTCCTGGCGCAACCAGCGCTGGAAGGGGGCCGGCTCTCCCGGCGTGGGGAAGCGATCAGCGGCCACGGAGAGCCGGGCGAGCTCTCCTTCCGCGCACAGACACAGGAGGATGGAGCGCCCGGGCACCCGGAGCTCCAGGTAGACGAGGCGCGGCAAGGGACACCACGCCTTCTGCACCACCGCGCCCGTCAGCCGCGCGGCCACCTCCGCCACCACCTGCTCCAACTCCGAGGGACGCAGAGCCACCTCAGTCCTCCTCCGGCGCGAAAAAGAAAACGGCCCGGCGGAGTATCCGCCGAGCCGTTCAAATTGCGCCAAGACTGGGGCTTACGTCTAGCCCTCGTCCTCGGCGGGGGCGGCCACGGAGGGCGCCTTCGCCGTGCGCTTGCGGGCCGGAGCCTTCTTCGCGGCCTTCTTGGCAGTGGCCTTCTTCGCCGTCGTCTTGCCGGCCGCCTTCTTCGCGGTGCGGGGAGCGGCGGTCTTGCGGGTGGTCTTCTTCGCGGCGGTCTTCGCGGTCTTCTTCGTCGCCGGCTTCTTCGCGGTCTTCTTCTTCGCGGCCATCTTAAAGCCTCCGTTTGTTACCGCACTCGCTAGGAGTGGGGCCTGCACTCGCATGGGAGTGCTTGTGGTGAAGAGTAGAGATGCCTTGCCAGTGTGTCAACGCATGGTGATGTAGTGCAACGCGTGGCGTGCCGATTTTTCGGCATCGCGCGCGTTCGGAACGCCCCAAACGGGGGAATGGACGCGGAAGGCGTTCGATCCGGAGCCGAATTCTCGGCCTTCGCCGCGTTTCGCGCCGCTTCCGAGGGCCGCGCGTCGCCGCCACCACCGTTCTTCAGGCCTGTAGCGAGGACGCACCCCCACGCGATTTGCGTGCGGCCCTCATGAGCGGGCGTGCCTACTGTGCGCGCTCGCGATGAGTGCTCACGAGAAGACCTTTCCTCCCGACTTCACCTTCGGCGTCGCCACCGCCGCGTACCAGGTGGAGGGCGGCATCGAGAACGACTGGGCCGAGTGGGAGCGGGCCGGGAAGCTGAAGGAGCCGCACGTGCGCTGCGGGCGCGCGGTGGACCACTGGAACCGTTACGAGGAGGACTACGGCCTGGCGCTGGACGTGGGAGCCACGGCCTTCCGCATCTCCCTGGAATGGGCCCGCATCGAGCCGGAGCGCGGACGCATCGACGGGGGCGCGCTCGAGGCCTACCGCGAGCGGCTCTCGCGGATGAAGGCCCGAGGCCTGCGCCCGGTGGTGACGCTCCACCACTTCACCCACCCCACCTGGTTCCACCGCGACACGCCCTGGCACCTGCCCCAGAGCGTGGACGCCTTCCGCGCGTACGCGCGCGCCTGCGCGCCTCTTCTCGCGGGGTTGGATGCACTCGTCATCTCGCTCAACGAGCCCATGGTGTTGCTGCTCGGCGGATACCTGCAGGGCCTGATGCCGCCGGGCGTCACCGACGGGCCCAAGACGATGGCGGCGCTCGCCAACATGGTCCGCGCCCACGTGGCCGCGCGCGAGGAGCTGCTGGCGGTGCTCGGCCGGGTGGAGATCGGCATCTCCCAGAACATGCTCGCCTTCGCGCCCGACCGGGCCTGGCACCCCCTGGACCGGGCACTCGTGCGCCTGGGCGCCCAGGCGTACAACCACGCCTTCCACGAGGCCCTGGTGTCCGGAAAGCTCCGGGTGAACATGCCCGGCATCGGCTCGGCGCGCGAGGACATCCCCGGCGCCCGAGGCTCCTGCGACTTCATCGGGATGAACTACTACACGCGCGCCCACCTGCGCTTCCTGCCGCGCGCCCCCTTCCTCTCCTTCCAGTACCGGGATCCCCGGGGCCGGGGCCTCACGGACATCGGTTGGGAGCTGTGGCCCGAGGGCTTCGGTCAGGTGCTGCGCGAGCTCAAGCGCTACGGGTTGCCCGTCTGGGTGACGGAGAACGGCATCGACGACCGCGGGGGCGAGCGCCGTCCGGCCTACATCCATGACCACCTGAGCCAGGTGCTCGCCGCGCGCGCCGAGGGCGTGGACGTGCGCGGCTACCTCTATTGGAGCCTCCTGGACAACTTCGAGTGGCTCGAGGGCTGGGGGCCGCGCTTCGGCCTGTACCACGTGGACTTCGACACGCTCGAGCGCCGCGCCACCCCGGCCTGCCACTACTACAAGGAGGTGGCCACCACGCGGCGCCTGCCTCCGGTGATTCAGCCCAGCGCGGCGCGGTAGTCCACGTCCTGCTCCTCGCCCGGCCCCTGGGGATCGGTGCGCGCGGCGGCGAAGAAGCGGCGGACGGCGTCGCGCACCTCGTCGGCCGAGTCGAGCTGGTTGACCTCGGCGCGGAAGACGGCGGCGCCCCGCAGGCCGTGTCCGTACCAGGCCAGGTGCTTGCGGAAGGTGCGCACCGCGGACAGGGGCTCGCCCATGAACTCCAGGTGGGCCTCGAAGTGGCGCAGCACTCCCTCGCAGCGCTCCTCGGGCTCTGGGGACGGGCCCCCCAGGAGCTCCCGGAAGAGCCAGGGGTTGCCGAGCGCCCCGCGGCCAATCATCACGAAGTCACAGCCCGTCGTCTCGAGCATGCGGTGCGCGTCCGCGCACGTCTTCACGTCCCCGTTGCCGATGACGCACTGGTCCGGGAAGTGGCGCTTGATGTCGGCGATGACGCTCCAGTCCGCCTGGCCCGTGTAGGCCTGGGCGCGGGTGCGAGGGTGCACGGCGAGCGCGGCGCACCCCGCCTCGAAGAGCACGCTGGCCATGCGCAGGTAGTTGCGCTGAGTCGCGTCCCACCCCGAGCGGATTTTACAGGTGACGGGCAGACCCGTGGCCGCGCGGATGTCGCGCACGAGCGTGGCGGCCCGCTCCGGATCGCACAGCAGGGCACTGCCCGCGCCGTTCTTGGTGATCTTCTTCACCGGGCAGCCCATGTTGATGTCGATGATCTGCGCCCCGTGGCTCTTGCCGATGACGGCCGCGCGCGCCATGGACTCGGGGTCTCCTCCATAGAGCTGCAGGCTGTAGGGCCGCTCCACCGCGGGATCGAAGCGCAGGTACTTCAAGGTGCGCTGATTGATGCGCATCAGCCCCTGGGAGCTCACGAGCTCCGTCGGACAGAGCGCCGCTCCCATCTGGAAGGCGATGACACGGAAGGGCTTCTCGCTCACGCCCGCCATGGGCGCGAGGATGAAGGGGTTGGGCAGCGTGTAGGGACCGATCCGAAGCATGTCGGCGGGAAACCTAGCGGATTAGCTGGATTGTTCCAGCCCGAGGGCACTTGCCTGCGCGACCGTCCTCCTTTGGTTAAGGTCGGCCCCATGCTGCGCTTCCGCCTCGGAGACATCCCCATCGAGGTCCGCTTCTCCCACCTGCTCTTCTCCGCGCTCCTGAGCACGTTGATGGTGCGGGACATGCCGGTGCTCGAACCGGGGGCCTGGCCCTACGTCCAGCTCCAGGACATGAGCGACCCCGCGTATGGCCGCACCGCACTGTTCGTGGCACTCGGGTGGATGGGCCTCATCTCCAGCGCGGTGCTCGTGCATGAGCTGGGGCACGCGCTGATGCTCCGGGCCTTCGGCCACCGGCCGAGCATCCGGCTGCTCTGGTTGGGCGGCCATACCCGGCCCCTCACCCCGGCCCCCCTGCGCTGGTATCAGCACGCGCTGTTCACCGCGGGCGGCCCCCTGGCCGGCTTCGTCCTGTCACTCGGGGCCCTGGGGCTGTGGCGCTTCGGCGTGGCGGAGGACGCCCATGCCGCCCGCTTCCTGCTCGGCTGGTGCTTCATCACCAACCTCTTCTGGACACTCTTCAACCTCATTCCCGTCCCCACCCTGGATGGAGGCACGCTGCTGACGACCCTGGCCACGCGCTTCTTCGGCAAGGCGGGATTCCTCGGCGCGCAAGGCGTGGCGCTCGTGCTGTGCGTGGCGCTCGTGGCCTATGGTGCCCAGCGCGCGCCCGTGCTCGGGCTGCTGTTCGGGCTCTACGGCCTGCAGGCACTGCGGCTCTTCTTCGCCGCGGCGCGGGGCCAGTTGCAGGTGGAATCGGGAAAGCTCCCTCCTCCCCTCGCGGAGGAGCTGCACCGGGCCCGAGAGGCGCTGGGGGACGGGCGGCTGGACGAGGCCCGCGAGCGGGGCAGGAGTCTGCTGGAGGCCAAGGGCGCCACCGTGGAGCTCGCCGCGCGCACCCACCACCTGCTCGGATGGGTGGCCCTCAAGGAGGGCCAGGGACGCACCGCCCTGGACCATTTCTCCCAGGCCCAGCGCCAACCGGTGGAGACGCACGCGCTGGCGGCCGCCTTCTCGCTCCTGGGCGACGAGCCCCGCGCGCTCGCCCTGTGGGAGCTGGCCTGGCAGGAGACGAAACACCCCACCGTGCTGCACGAGTACGCGGGCTCGCTCATCCGCGCCGAGCGGGTGCACAACGCGCTCAAGCTGCCCGGTGTCCAGCCCGAGGCGGCCTTCCTGTGCGCCGGACGGACGCTCTTCACCCGGGGCGCCTACTCGGAGGCGGCGGCGATCTCCGAGGCGGGACTCGAGCACGTCCCGGCGGCACGCCTGGCCTATGACGCCGCGTGCGCGCATGCCCGGGCGCGTCATCCCCACGACGCGGTGCGCATGTTGCGGCGCGCCACCGAACTGGGATTCCAGGACGCCCCCTACGCGGCCTCGGATGAGGACCTCGCCACGCTTCACGGACATCCAGAATTCGAGACCTGGTTGGAGGCGCTGCGGAAATCTCCGGAGGCCTGACACGGCCATGACACGGGGAGGTGTTGATGCGGAATGAGGCTGGGCACCTTTCGCCCGGTCGGCTCCTTCACGAGGTTTCCGTGACCGCTTCCACCTCCGCGTCTGTTCAAGACGAGAAGATCAACTGGCTGGCGTCCATCCCCTTCATCGGCGTGCACCTGATGTGTCTCTTCGTGTTCTACACGGGGGCGCGGCCGGTGGATGTGGCGGTGTGCGTGGGCCTGTACGTCTTCCGCATGTGGGGCATCACCGCCGGATTCCACCGCTATTTCAGCCACCGGGCCTTCAAGGCGGGCCGCGGCTTCCAGTTCTTCCTGGCGCTCGCGGGCACGCTCGCGGTGCAGAAGGGCCCGCTCTGGTGGGCGGCGCACCACCGCCACCACCACCGCTACTCGGACCAGGAGCAGGACATCCACTCGCCCCTGCAGAAGGGCTTCTGGTGGAGCCACGTGTCGTGGATCCTCTGCGACAAGTACGGGGAGACGCGCTACGAGAGCATCAAGGACTACGCGCGCTTCCCGGAGCTGGTGTGGCTCAACAAGCTGCACGCGCTGCCCGGCATCCTGCTCGCCGTGGCGCTCTACTTCCTGGGCGGCTTCTCCATGCTCGTGTGGGGCTTCTTCGTGAGCACCACCCTGCTCTACCACGGCACCTTCACCATCAACTCGCTCAGCCACGTGTTCGGCAAGCGCCGCTACAAGACGTCGGACACCAGCCGCAACAACTGGCTGCTCGCGCTCATCACCCTGGGCGAGGGCTGGCACAACAACCACCACTACTACCAGAACACCGCCAACCAGGGCTGGTTCTGGTGGGAAGTGGACCTGAGCTACTACTCGCTCAAGGCGCTGTCCTGGGTGGGGCTGGTGAAGGATCTGCGCACCCCCTCCGAGCAGGTGAAGATGGCCTACCTCAAGTACACCCCCGAGGAGCGGGCGGCGCTCAACACGCCGATGTTCACCTCGTGGTTCGCCCCGGTGACCGCGCGCAAGAAGGCGGCCGAGCAGAAGATGAAGGCCGCCGAGGAGCGGGTGCGCGAGGCCCTGGCCGCCGCGGCCGACAGCCTGCCCTCCTCCGCGCCGGCGCCCCAGGCCCTCCTCAAGCGCCAATAAAGGAAGCGTCCAGTCCGAGGCGTCCGGACTAGAATGTGGCGGCACCTCGGGATTCCCGACGTGCCGCCCTTTTTTCGTGAAACCACCCTCCTCGCCCGCGCGTACCGCCGATGCACCGGCCCCCTCCGCCTCCGCCGGTGAATCGGACGAGGTCTTGATGGAGCGCTTCCGCCTGGGTGATGCACGCGCCTTCGACGCCCTCTTCCAGCGCTACGCGCGGCCCATCCACGGCTATCTGATGCGGCTGACGGGCCAGCGCGCCGCGGCCGAGGACCTGTCCCAGCAGACGTTCCTATCGCTCGTGCAGGCGCGCGGGCGCTTCCAACTGGGCTCACGGGTGAAGCCCTGGCTGTACGCCATCGCCACCAACGCGGCGCATGACTGGCGGCGGCGCAAACGCCCCGAGGAACTCACGGACGAGGGGGACTTGCCCACCCAGGTGGCCTCCGAACAGGGCGGTCCCCGGGATGTGGGCCTCGAGCGCACCGTTCAGCGGGCACTCGCCCAGCTCCCCGAGGGGCAGCGCATCCCCATCGTCCTGCATCGCTTCGAGGGGATGGGTTTCGCGGAGATCGCCGAGTCGATGGGGCTGACGGAGACAGCGGTGAAGGTCCGGGCACACCGCGGCTACGCACGGTTGCGCGAGCTGCTCGCCACCCTTCAAGAGGAAACGAACGGATGAGCCCCGACTGCCTGCGCGTCCTGGAGTGCCTGGGCGCCCCCCTTCCGCCGGAACTCGCGGCCCATCGGGACACCTGCGCGGAGTGCCAGGCGCTCCAGGCGGGCTTCTCCTCCCTGGACGGTCCCCTTGCCTCCGAGCCTCCGCCCGCCGTCCCCCCGGCCCTGGAGCGGGCCCGGACTCGAGCGCTCGAGGAACTGGCCGCCCATCCCGTGGCCCGCCCCTGGTGGCACGAGGCGCTGCGCCTGCTCGGCGTGAGCCTCGGGGTGATCGTGCTCGCCGCCCTGGGCTCCTGGCACGCGGGGAAACTGCTCAACACCTCGCCCCCCGCGGTGCTGCTCGGACTGACGGTGCTCGTGCTGCTGGCCATGGGCGCGGGCACCCTCGTGGCGCTCATCCCCGCCCGGAGGCTCGGCGTGGCGGGCGTGGCCATGGCCCTGAGCGCGGCCGGTGTGGCCGTGGCCATGGTGCTCGGCGGCTCTGGAGTCAAGGTCCACGGATTCCTCGAGGGGTGCCTCGGGTGTGTGCGGACGGGCCTGCTGTTGTCGGCCCTGCCCGTCCTCATGGCCCTGAGCGTGCTGCGGCGCCTCGCCTTCCAGACGGTCCGAGCGATGGCCGCGGGGTTGGCCGCGGGCGCGGTGGGGCTCGTCCTCGTGCACCTGCGCTGTCCCGAGGGAGGGGTCTCCCACCTGGCCGTCTCCCACGTAGGGCCCTGGCTCCTCATGGGAGCGCTTGTCCCCTGGGTGCGCTCCCACCTGCGAACCCGCGTTCACGCCCCGTGAATCGAAGGTATTTCCGGCCTCCGTGCCCCCCACGAGGCGGGCCGGGATCCATCCAGGGTTGCCAGCCAGTGCACTCAGGGAGATACCTGACACTCAAACAACCTTGAAACCGGAGGGTGTCAGTCGTTTATTAGGGACACCAATGAAGGATGAGCCTCCGCCCGTTTCCCGTTTCGCGTTGCGCGAGCACCTGCGGCGCTTCACACACGCGTCCCTGCAGGCCTTCAACCGGATCCGCCTGCCAGGCCCCTCCGTGCTCCCCATCGCGGGCGCGGTGGTGGGCCTCTACGCGGGCCTCGCCGCCGGCATCTTCTCCAACCTGATCGGCGTCATCCGAGGGTTCGCCTTCAACGTCGTCTGGTTGATCGACGCCGTGCGCCACCCTGGCTCGCGCATGCTGCTGTCCGCATGGGACATGCTCATCACCGCGCGCTGGCACCTGGAGTACGCCATCATCGGCGCGCCGCTCGCGATGGGCGCGCTCGTGCTCGCGCGGGTCATCGAGCCGGGTGGCCCCCGGGACGAGGTGAAGCGCCGGCTGCGCCTGCTCGCCCTGCTCGTGCTGGGCGCGCTCGCCCTCTACTACCCCCTGGTGGCGCTCACCGCGCTCAACCGCGTCTTCGGCCACGCGCACAACACCACCGAGGTCCTCGCGGAGCTGCCCTGGTGGATCTTCCTGCTCATGCCGTCGCTGGGCGGAATGGTGGTGGGCCGGCTGCTGCGCGACTACCCGGACACCCACGGCCACGGCCTGCCCGAGGTGATCAAGGCGGTGAAGAGCAACCAGGAGCTGCCCGGCGGCTTCGGTCTGCTCAAGCTGGTGGCCAGCGCCATCACCATCGGCAGCGGCGGCTCGGCGGGACGCGAGGGTCCCATCGTCTATGGCGGTGCCGCCTTCGCCTCCACGGTGGGCCGCACCCTGGGCTTTTCCCGCCGGGAGCTCGCCATCCTGCTCGCGTGCGGCGCGGGCGCGGGCATCGCCGCGTCCTTCAACGCCCCCATCGCCGGCGCCGTGTTCGCGATGGAAATCATCCTGCGCGAGTTCGAGCTGCGCGTCTTCTCCCCCATCATCCTCGCCAGCGTGGCGGGGACGTTGGTGGGCCGCGGCACCGTGGGCACCGAGTCGATGATCAACCGCCTGGGCTACCAGATGGTGAGTGGCTGGGAGGTCATCTGCTACGTGGTGCTCGGGCTGCTGTGCGGCCTGCTCGCCTACGCCTTCGTGCGCATGCTGCACCACTCGGAGGACTTCTTCGGTGGGCGCATGGGGGGCAAGCTCTCGCCATGGCTCGGCCAGCGCACGCTGTCGACGCGCGCGGCCATCGGCGGCCTGTGCGCGGGCGTGCTCGCCATGCTCAGCCCCACCGTGTGGGGCAGCGGGAACGACTACATCAACCTGGCGGCCATCGGCCACCTGAGCCTCATCTTCCTCGTCACCGCGTTCGTGGTGAAGCTCGTGGCCACCGCCATCACCCTGGGCTCGGGCGGCTCGGGCGGCACCTTCTTCCCGTCCGCGTTGATGGGGGCCATGCTCGGCGGCGCCTTCGGTACGCTCGTGCACTACCTGTTTCCCGCCAGCACCGGGCCCAGCGGCGCCTACGCCATCGTGGGCATGGGCGGCGCCATGGCGGCGCTCACCCGCGGGCCGCTCACGGGCATGATGATGCTCTACGAGCTGAGCGGCAATCACGCCATCATCCTGCCGCTCATGGTGACGTGCACCATCGCCTCGGCGCTCTGCCACTACCTCATCGAGCGCAAGGCGCCCAAGCAGAAGACGGACGCGGAGCTGCTGTCCACCACGCCGGTGAGCGCGCTCATGCGCGAGCTGGCTCCCGTGCCCGCCAGCATGCACCTGCGCCCCCTGATGGATCAGGTCATCACCACCGAGAGCGGCACGCTGCCGGTGCTCGACGGCAATGGCAGGCTCTACGGCATCGTCGAGGTGGACCAGTTCCGGGAGATCTGGCGCGACGAGGGGCTCTACCCCGTGCTCGTCGCCAGTGACCTGGCGCGCAAGGTGCCCCTCCTGTCGCCCGACACGGACCTGGCGCACGCGCTGCACCTGATGGACCAGGAGGACGTGGACGCGCTGCCCGTGCAGGGGACTCCGGGCAGCCAGACCTGCGGACTGCTCACGCGTGCACGCGTGCGGCGCTTCCTCAACTCGTACCACGCCGGCAAGCAGCTCATCGCCCACCCCGTGGCGCCCACGGAAGTCACCAACTGAGGCACGACCCCTCCACCCGATGACGCGGAAGCGGGTAGCGTGCCGGTCATGCAATGGACCGTGCGGGATCCCGCTCCCCTGCTCGAGAACGCTCCGCCCCGAGGGCGGGCGCTGGCCGAGGCGGCCCTCGTGCTCGTCACCGTGTTCGTCCCGGCCAACCTCGCGGCCCTGGGACACACGCCGCTCGCCGTCGTCACGGTCCTGCTCGCGCTCTGGGGAGTCGCGCTCCTGCGCCCCTGGACGGAGTGGCGCGCGGGCCAGTGGGGGCGCGCCGTGGCGCAAGTGCTCCTCTATCTGCTCGCGCTCGGGGCCTCGACGGGAAGCAGTTGGTTCATGGAGCCCTCCAAGCTCCCCGCCCGCCTCGGGGTGACGCACGAGCGGGCCACTCCCGCCGGGGCGCTCATCACCGCCGTGGCCCCGGGGCAGCCGGCCGACGGGCGCCTGGAGGTGGGCGACAGAATCCTCGCCCTGGGGGGCGCGCCGCTGTCCTCCACGGAGCCCGAGGAAGATCTCCGCACGCGCGTGCGGGAGGCCGGGGGCGGCGCCAGCACCGACCTGCGCTTCACCCTCGAGCGCGCGGGCGAGGTGCGCGAAGTGACGGTCCCGGTCGGACCCGCGCGCAACGCCCGGCTCTTCCAGCCCGGGGCGATGACCTGGCTGTGCCTGCGGGCGCTCGGAATGAGCCTGCTCGTGGCGCTGCTGCTGTGGAGGAACGGGCAGGGGCTCGCCCAGGTGGGGCTCGGGCGCGAAGGGCTCGGGAAGGAATTGCTGCTCGGCCTGCCCGCCATCCCCGCCACCTATGCCGTCCACATCGCCGCCTCCCTGCCCCTGGCCGCCATCGCCGCGATCTTCAAACTGGCCGGGAAGGAAACCCTCGCGCGCAAGGAGGTGGCCACCGCGCTGGTGGACATGGGTCTGAGCGTGCCCGTGTTCGCCGCCGCCATGGTGCTCGTCACCGGCTTCGAGGAGCTGGCCTTCCGCGGCTTCCTCGTGCCCCGGCTGCGCGTGGTGCTCGACAACTGGTACGCGGCGGTGCTCGTCTCCGCGGCGCTCTTCGGCCTGGGACACGTCTACGAGGGCACCCTCGCTGTCTTCCAGACGGCCGCGCTCGGGGCCTGGTTCGGCTTCGTCTTCCTCTACCGCACCCGCCTGCCCTCGGTGATGGTGGCCCACGCGGCCTTCAACACCCTCAACTTCGCCCTCATGCTCTGGCTCCAGCGCTCGGGCCTCCTCGAGAAGCTCACGAGCCAGCTCACGCCCAAGTAATCCCCACCCATGCTCCAGCACCTGCTCCGCCTGTCGCGCCACTCGCCGCCCGTCACGATGGACACCGTGGCCCGGGAGGCCTTCTCGGAAGCGCTCCTCCAGGAGCTGCACGCGTTCGCCAACGGCCTCATGGCCGAGGGGCTGGAACACTTCCGCGTGCACGCCCTGTCCAATGACCTGGTGCACGTCTTCCGTCGGCGGGACGGCACGGGCGGCATCGTCGGCTTCCAGTTCTGGAAGGCGGGGCTCCTCTCGGGCATGCCCCGGAGCCGCGTCATCATCGGCGGCAAGCTGCGGATCCACCCCGCGTTCCGCCAGCGCGGCCTGCACCTGCTCTCCGGGCTGACCGTCTTCCTCCAGGACAAGCTCCGGCACCCCACGAGCCGCCACTACCGGATGTCCATCGCCAGTCCGTTCGGCTTCGTGTCCATCACCGAGGCCCTGTCCTGGTATCTCCCCTTCGAGCCCCGACCCCGGACCCGAGAGGAACACGCCCTGAAAGACGCGTTCCTCGCCCTGGCCCGGGAGAGCCACTTCGAGGTCGACGAGGCGAGCGGCCTCTTCAACGTCCACATCCACATGACGCCCGAGACACTCGGGCGCTATCCGCCGGAGTACTTCCAGCGGCCCGCCGCCCGGGCCTACGCCGCCATCAACCCGGACTTCCGCACCAACGGGCGCTACGTGGGCTTCTGGTTCCGCTTCACGCCCGACAACCTGGCCTCCCTCACGCGCGCCACCGTGCGCAGACTGCTGGGGCGGCGCGCGCGGGGCGGCTGACTCAGGGCGTCACATAGCGCCCGAGGAAGAGCACGTTCTTCGTGGCCACGTGCTCGATGAGGAAGAGGAAGGGCCGGTCCACGAGGAACGTCTGGGGCATGGACGGCGGCCCGGCCCCCACCTCGGTGGCGGCGGCGGCCTCGGTGCCCTCTTCATTCACGGACACGAAGGACTTGTGACTGACGGACGTGATGCTCAGCGCCGGGCTGCGCACCAGGCCCGAGAAGTTCGCGTACGGCGAGAACGCGTCCTCCATGCCCAGCGACGTCAACGAGGGAATGAGGGGCAGCGCCGACTCCACCTGGAAGCGCGGCAGGCGGATGTCCAGGTAGCGGCTCTGGAGCTGCGTGCGAATGCCCTCCAGGAAGGCCGAGGACAACCGCGACTCCACCTCCGCGAACCGCCCCGCCGCCGGGAGGACGATCACCATGCGGAAGTCACCACCCACGTAGGGCATGGCGATCGACTCGAAGCCGTCTCCCGCCATGTACGAGCCCGAGGCCCCGCGCATCATCGGCACCGGGCGGAGGACCCCATCGAGGGCACGGAATGACTCGTCCCGGGTGGCGCTCTTGCGGAAGGGCTGGGCCCACGCGCCCTTGAAGTAGAGCGCGTTGACGAGCATCAGCCGCGTGTTGGGCGTCACCGCCGAGGTCGAGAGCAGTTCCTTGATGCGGCTCTCCGTCTGCTCCTCCACCCAGAGGTTGATGCGATCGCGCAGGGTAGGCGCCTCGGTGGTGAAGTCCACCACCCGCATGCCCGCGCCGTACTGGCGGGCGAGCACGTCCAGGAAGGCGGGCTCGAACGCGAGCCCCTTCTGGCCCCAGGAGCCGTTCACCACGCGGAACGTGGGCGGAGTGGCCCCCGGCGGCACCGTCCCCGTGCGCACCTGGAGCGCCAGATCCAACGCGTTCATGGTGGGATGCAGCCGCTCCTGGGACAGCGGGAAGCGCAGCACCTGGGCCATCTGGGACTCGGTGGTGCCCCTGGCACCCACGTACACCATGGACAGGGCCTGGGAGATGCTGAACGGCGAGAAGAAGAGGTTCTGTCCCGGCTTGCTGATCCGGTGGAGCGTCGCGGCGAAGTCCGTGTTCGCCGCGACGAGCGACGCCATCTCCCCCGCCGTGGCCCCGGGCGCCAACACGCGCGCCTCCGACGAGGCGACGGACTCGCCCGGCGCCGCCGCCAAGACGGGCGGCTGGGGCGAGCACAAACAGTTGATGGCCTGTTCTGGGTCCTCGCCCACGGAGGCGGGCGGGTCGGGCAAACAGCCCGTGGACAACAGCGCGGCGGTGCACCAGGTGAAGAATCCTCTGCGGGATGAAGCCATGGTCGTCCTCCTCGAAAGCCTGATTCGCGCCGCGAACAAGCAAGAGACATGCGCATCCGGGCGCCCAACAACTTCAATGACTTGCACACTTCGCCACTGAAAAGAGCCCTCGGAATTCCGAGGCTTCCTCTTTTCTTCAATCAACAAAACGAGATAAACCAGGATTCATGGTCCTTTTCCTCCAGACGATGATCCCCGGCTTCGCCCCTCGGTCCATCTCCCTCGCCGCGCTGACGCTCGCCTCGGCCCTCACCGTGTCCTGCGGCCCGGCCGCCAGCGTGGAGGCGTCGGACACCCCGCCCCTGGAAAGCACCTCGCGGGCGGCCACCACCGAACTCATCCTCAACGGGAATTTCAACTCGGGCACCACCTCCTGGTGGAACGGCGCCAACACCCAGTCACGCGTCGAGAACGGCCAGTGGCGGCTCGACGTCCCCAGCGGCACCGCCAACGCCTGGGACGCGATCGCCGGACAGAGTGGAATCCCGCTGGCGAGCGGTCAGGCCTACACCCTGTCCTTCACCGTCTCGGCCTCGGCGAGCGTGAGCATCCGCACCACGGTGCAACTGGAGAGCGCTCCCTTCACGGCCACCCTGGACAAACAGGTCGCCATCAACGGCACCGCGCGCCGCTACTCGTTCCCCTTCACCTCGTCCGTGAGCTCCGCCCAGGGACAGGTGACCTTCCAGATTGGCGGCCGAGGCGCCCTCACCGTCCGGCTCGATGACATCTCGCTCACGCGCGAGGGGGGAAGCACGGGCTCCGGGCCCATCGCGATGACCAACGGCTTCTACGTGGACCCGAACTCCAACCCCGCCGTCTGGGCGCGCAACAACGGCGGTGACGGGCGCGCGGCCCGCATCCAGTCCGACATCGCGAGCAAGCCCATGGCCCGCTGGTTCGGCAACTGGAACTCGGACATCACCTCCGCGGTGTCCAGCTACGTCGGCACGGCCGCCGCGGCCAACAAGTTGCCCGTGCTCGTGGCCTACAACATCCCCGGCCGCGACTGCGGCAGCCACTCGGGCGGCGGCGCGGGCACCCCCGACGCCTACCGCGCGTGGTTCTCCGCCTTCGTCTCGGGCCTCGGCAACCGCCCCGCCATCGTGCTCATCGAGCCGGACGCGCTCGCCCAGCTCGACTGCATGCCGAGCGATTGGGACCGGCAGAACCGGTTGGACCTGCTGCGCTACGCCACCGAGCAGCTTCGCGACCGCGCGCCCAACACGTGGGCCTACATGGACGGAGGCAACGCGCGGTGGATCGCCCCGGACGCCATGGCGCAGCGGCTGCAATCGGCCGGGACGGGCAACATCCGCGGCTTCGTGGCCAACATCTCCAACTTCTACCCCACCGCCGAGACCGTCACCTACGGCAACGCGGTCAACGCCGCCCTCTCCAGCCGCTACGGCTACACCAAGGCCTTCGTGGTGGACACCAGCCGCAACGGCAACGGCTCCAACGGCGAGTGGTGCAACCCCGGCGGCCGCAAGCTCGGCACCGTGTCGCAGGCGGGCGGCGGCGCGGAGATGCTCGTGTGGGTGAAGACCCCCGGCGACTCGGATGGCCAGTGCGGCATCGCCCCGGGCGTCCCCGCGGGCCAGTTCGACCCGGAGATCGCCTGGCGACTCATCCACGGCACCTGAGCCTCCCCATGAACTCGATCCATCCCATTTCCCTGGCACTCGCCACGGCCCTCGCCACGGCCCTGTCGCTGGCGTGTGGCCCAGCCGCGTCCGAGGCAACGGAGGATGAGCCCTCCCTGGAAAGCACCTCCCAGGCGGCCACCATCAACCTCATCTCCAACGGCGCCTTCAGCGCGAGCACCACGTCCTGGTGGAACGGCGCCAACACCCAGTCTCGCGTCGAGAACGGCCAGTGGCGGCTCGACGTCTCCAGCGGCACCGCCAACGCTTGGGATGCCGTCGTGGGCCAGAGCGGGCTGCCCCTGGTGAATGGTCAGGCCTATACGCTGTCCTTCACCATCAAGGCCTCGGCGAGCGTGAACATCCGCGCCACCGTGAAGATGGAAACCGCGCCCTACACCACGCCGTTGGACAGGCCGATCGCGGTCGATGGCACCTCGCGCCGCTATTCCATCCCCGTCACCTCGTCCATGACGACCCACCTGGGCCAGGTGACCTTCCAGCTCGGGGGCCATGGCGCCCTCACCGTGTGGATCGACGACGTCTCACTCACACGCACGGACAACGGCACGGGTCCCATCGCCCAGACCCATGGCATCTACGTGGACCCCAACTCCAACGCCGCCATCTGGGCGCGCAACAACGGCGGAGACGGGCGCGCGGCCCGCATCCAGTCCGACATCGCGAGCAAGCCCATGGCCCGCTGGTTCGGCAACTGGAACTCGGACATCGCCTCCGCGGTGTCCAGTTACGTGAGCGCGGCCGCCGCGGCCAACAAGCTGCCCGTGCTCGTGGCCTACAACATCCCCGGCCGCGACTGCGGCAGCCACTCGGGCGGCGGCGCGGGCACCCCCGATGCCTACCGGGCGTGGTTCTATGACTTCGTCTCGGGCCTCGGCAACCGCCCCGCCATCGTGCTCATCGAGCCGGATGCGCTCGCCCAGCTCGACTGCATGCCCAGCGACTCGGACCGGCGGACCCGACTGGAACTGCTGCGCTACGCCACCGAGCAACTTCGCGACCGCGCACCCAACACCTGGGCCTATATGGATGGCGGCAACGCGCGGTGGATCGCCCCGGACACCATGGCGCAGCGGCTACAGTCGGTCGGCACGGGCAACATCCGCGGCTTCGTGGCCAACATCTCCAACTTCTACCCCACGGCCGAGACCCTCACCTACGGCAACGCGGTCAACGCCGCCCTCTCCAGCCGCTACGGCTACACCAAGGCCTTCGTGGTGGACACCAGCCGCAATGGCAACGGCACCAATGGCGAGTGGTGCAACCCGGGAGGCCGCAAGCTCGGCACCCCGTCCCAGGCGGGCGGCGGCGCGGAGATGCTCGTGTGGGTGAAGGCGCCCGGCAACTCGGATGGCCAGTGCGGCATCGCCCCGGGCGTCCCCGCGGGCCAGTTCGATCCGGAGATCGCCTGGCGGCTCATCCACGGCACCTGAGCCGGCTCAGAACGGGGCGGGCAGCTCGAAGGACACGCGCTCGCCCATCTGGGGGTGCGTGAACGTCAGCGCCTCCGCGTGCAGGAAGAGGCGCGCGTCCTCGTGGCCGTAGAGGCGATCTCCAACGATGGGCGCCCCGAGCCCCAGCGGGTGCGCCGCGTGGACGCGCAACTGGTGCGTCCGGCCCGTGAGCGGGAAGAAGGCCACGCGGGTGCGCGTCCCCCGCCGTTCGAGCACCCGCCAGCGGGTGGTGGCGGCCTTGCCGTGCACGGGATCGTGGATCTGCCGGGGCCGGTCGTTCAGGTCCACGCGCATGGGGAAGTCGATGACCCCTTCGTCTACCTGGACGGTGCCCTCCACCCACGCCACGTAGCGCTTGTGGACGTCCCGGTGGAGGAACTGCCGCTGCAGGGCCGCGTGCGTGCGCGAATCGAGCGCCGCGACGAGCAGCCCCGAGGTGTCCAGGTCGAGCCGGTGCACGAGCAGCGGCCCGGTGGCGTCCGGGTAGCGGGCGCGCAGCCGGGCGAGGATCGAATCGGCCCCCGCCGCCTCGTCCTTGCCGGGAACGGAGAGCAAGCCCCCGGGCTTGTCGATCACCACGAGCCAGGCGTCCTCGTGGACGATGGACAGCTCGCCGGGAGCACGGGCCGGTGGGGAGAAAACCCGGGGAGGAGAGACCGGAAGACCTTCCAGCATGAAGGGCAGCAGGGGGCCGCATTTGTCCCGGCAGGCGGGATAGAAAGCGCCGGTGATGCGTCCGCCGGAAGAGGGAGGCGCCCCCCACCAGAACTCGGCGAGCGAGACGGGTTGAAGGCCTTGAGCGAAGGCCTGGGCGAGCAGCTTGGGCCCGGCGCAATCGGCGGCACCGGACGGCGGCTCTCGCGGGACATAGAGGGAGCGGAGGGGACGGCGCTCTCCCCGTGCGTTGGGAACGGCGTAGGTGTCGTGAAGGCGCCGCATGAGGGCGCGGCTGAACATGTGCCGCAGACGCTCGAGCGCACGGCCCCGGCGCTCCAGCCGCGCGAGCTTCGGCGCGAGGGCCTGACGCTCGGCATCCCCGGCCGCGTCGCTCCGGCGCTTCTCGGCCTTGTCTCCCCGGCTGCGCTGGTCGAGTTCATGGAGAGCCGCGCGCCGGTCTTCCTCGGACAGGGAGGAGGCCATGAGTTCCGCCCGCTGCGACTGGCGCTCGCGCCGGTTCGCCTCGTGACGGAGACGCAGCGCCTCGCGCGCTCCCGCATGACGTGAAGCCTGTTCCTCAAGGGCGGAACGCAAGGCGGTGAGCTCGGGCGAGGCGCGGAACGCATCGGCGCGGGCGACGAGGGCCTTCACCTCGGCCTCACCAGGAGACTCGATGCGGGCGCGGGCCTCGGCGTCAAAGAGGGGCGGGACGAAGCCCGGCAGGAGCCACCTGCCCGCGAACATGCCGGAGAAGGCTCGAAGGAAACCGAGGCGGCCTCCGGGCTCGCGCACGACGAGCACCCCGAACATCTTGCCGCCCTCGGCCCCGTCGAGCATGGCGGAGGGAAGACCCGGGGCGATGAAGCCGGCGCGAAGCTCGGCCTGCAACAGCTCGGCGGCCCGGCGCGCCAGGGCATGGGGGCCGAGTTCATCGAAGGGGCTGGGGAATGCCCCCGGAATGTCCCGAGGGTCCGGCTGTGGCTCGAAGAGGGTCAACCCGGTCCGCACGTCCTCCCGGTAGCATGAAATCGACTCTTCGACTGCTCCCAGCGACCTCGGACCATGCATCGGTTATCGCCAATCGTCCCATCCATGGAAAACCCCCATCCCAGAATCCGAATCACGGGCCCGGTCCAGACCCACTCCTGGACTCTGGCGGAGGGAGCGGTGGAACGCATTGAAGAGCAACTTCTCGTGAGGGATTTTGTCCGCATTGTCTTCTTCATTCCCCACGACCACTTCGACATCGCCGCAGGGGTGTCCCACGCACTCGACAGCTATCTCCGCGCGATCGAGGGTCATCCAGACGCGCTCTCGGCCTATACATGCTGCTATTGGGAGCCGAGCACTCTCAATGCACGGGGCTGGCAACTCATCCGGGAAGCCCTCGAGCCTCAAGAGCGTCGTTACATGGAGGACTACAGCGAAGACGAGGCACTCTCCCTTGAGAAGGAGGGCTCCGATCCGTACTTCGGAATCTACGGTGTCCAGGACAGTGGGTACCGCTTCTCCTATCACGCGCGCCTCCCTTGGAGAGAGACGACTCCAGAACTGGTCAGTACCCTCGAAGTCACCCTCCCCACGGAGTACATGCAAGCGCATGGGTCCGCTCGGGCTCGCGAGCTGGCGATCGACATGGCCTCCCGCCTTCCCTTTGCCTCCGGACACGCCGGTCTCGCACTGGACATCGCCTATCCGCGGTGGGATCGACTCGCACTGCTCCGCCCCCTGATCTTCCGCCATCCTGGCTTCGACATTCGCGGAGCCAACATCTACGATCAAATGGGTACCCGCGTGGATGGCGTCCACTGGATGAATTTCCTGGGCCCGCCTGTCCTCCACGAACTGGGCGGAGCCGAGTCACTTCGCGCCCGGATCCAATCGCCCTCCACATCCGTTGAAGTACTGGACGGCACTCGGGTGGTCGTCACGCTCGGTTCGGAACCCGAGGCCGGAGACCTGGAGCAAGGCCAGATCCTTCCCGCCTACCGCGAACTCGCCCGATGGCTGGAGTATTGGCAGGAACCCTTCGCCTGGGGATTCCTCCACCGTCAGGGCCGCGATGACAACGCCAGGGAATTGTACCGCTGGTGGCGGAGATTCCTCGACTGAGGCCCTTCGCATGCGCGCGCTGCGCGAGCAGTACGACAAGAGGTACGTGTTTGAAGCCCAAGGACTCGTGGAACTGGATGACCTGACCATGCAGTTCGTCCCTGAGTCCACAATGCCTTAGTTCGAGTTTCGCACTTTTTCGGGTCCAACGTCGCCGACCCACGGAGAGCGCTCGTCGCTATCGAGGGGATAGGCAGGGGTTTTTCGCGCACCCATGGAGCACGTATCGCTTTCGCTTCAAGGAGCTTGTTGGCCAAGGCTGCCTCCCCGCTCACGCGGGTTGTGGAGGCAAGCGAGAACTGCCCAGGACCACCCTCTTCGGAGAAGCCTACGTCGCCGTGCTCACCCGGCTGTTCGAGCACGGCCAGGGGCGGATTCCCTCGGAGCAGGAAATCACCGAGGCCTTCCGCGAGGAATTGCACCGGCAACGCACCTCGGGCTGACTCAGCTCTGGTACTCGTTCGCCACCGTCGGCCCGCCCGGGAAGCCCAGCGCCTGTTCCACCTGCACCGCCCGGTGCGCGTAGGTATGCTCGGCCAGCGCCCGGCGGCGAGCGGCCAGCCCCAGGTCGCGCACCCCATCGTCCGTGAGGCACAACACCGCCTCGGCCACCTCCAACCCATCCTTGGCCACCAGACACTCCTTCCCCGGCTCCAGGAACAGCTCGATCCCCTCCCACGCATCCGTGATCAGACAGGCTCCCGCGCCCGCCGCCGCGAAGAGGTGGGACGCCGGGGAATAGCCAAAGCGCGCCATCCCATCGCGGCTCACGTCGAGCACGGTGCGCGCCGTGCCTCGCATGACATTGTGTTCTCCCGGCGCGACGTGGCCCAGGTAGCGCACATTGGAGGGTCGGGGCCGGTCTCCCCATCCATCCCCTCCGAGCAGGAAATGCTTGTCCGGCAGCAGGTCCGCGGCGCGCAGGAAGAAGGTCTCCACGCGCCGCTCCAGGTCTGGCAACCGGTCCTCCAGGAAGGCCAGGGAGCAGTCGAAACGCGGCTCGGGGGACACCGGGAAGTGCACGTCTGGATCCACCGCGCTGTACACCGGCACGCAGTCCCGAGCCCCGAGGTCGCGGTAGGCCATCACCACCCGGGCCCCACCGCCCTGCGTCAGGATGCGGTCATAGCGCGGCACGAGCGCGCGCAAGGAATCCCCGGGCTCGCGCAGCAGGCGCTCCAGGGTCACCGGGGCGTCCAGGTCCCAGTACACCACCTGGGTGTGGCCCGAGCGCGACTCCAGTATCCGGTGGTTCAGCCACTCGTCGTGGATGCCCACGCCACTGGCCTTCACCACCACGTCCGCCCCGCGCGCCTCGTCCAGACAGCGCTCCAGCCCCGACGTGTCCTCCACCGGGTACACCACGACGCGCGCCCAGGGGGCCGTCGCCTCGCGCTGGAGCCGACGGCCCGCCAGGTCCGGCTCGTAGAAGGTGATGAGATGGCCTCGTGCGTGCAGTGCCCGGAGGATGCCGCAGTAATACATGGCGGCGCCGTTCCACCAGGCGGAGGCAAGGCTCGCGCCGAAAAAAGCGATCCGAAGTCCGTGACCGCGCCGCATGTCCGCTCCTCCTCTCGCATCCCCTCTCGAGAACGACCGGGAGCGGCCCCCGCCTCCCGGTCAAGTCGCCCGCGCCAGTTGGGACTGGAGGGAAGGCGCCCGCTGGGATTCCTCATCCAGGCTGGCGTAGAGCGCAAGGTAGGCATCGGCCATGCGCTCGGGGGAGAACTCCAGCGCGCGGGTCCGTGCGAGGGTGGACATCCGGCTCCGGAGCGTCGGCTCCGCCACCAGCCGGCGCAGTGCCCGCGCGAGCATGTCCGTGTCATCCGGAGGAACGAAGACCGCCGCGTCCTCCCACATTTCGCGAAGCGAGGGGATGTCCGCCAACACCAGGGCACACCCGGCGAGCCCGGCCTCCAGCGCGGAGAGGCCTCCAGGATCGTGGCGCGCGGGCAGGACGAAGAGCGAGGCACGGCCCAGGTAGCCCGCGAGCGAGGAGGGAGACAGCTCGCCCAGCAGACGCACGGAGCGCGCGCGCATCTGCCCCCCCTGGGGGTGCTCGCGCCCGCCGGCCACGAGCACGGGCCAGTCCAGCCGGGGCGCCACCGACTCGAGCACCTGGAGGTTGCGCGCCTCGTCCCACCACTCACCCGTGGAGAAGAGGAAGGGCTCGCGCACGAGGCAGGGAGCGAAGTCCTCATGGCGGCGCGCGGGAGCGATGACGCTGGCGGCGGGCAGGGGCCCGTAGTGGCGCTCCAGGGAGTCCAACAGGGAGGAGGTGGACGTCACCACGTGGCCCGCGGCGCGAAGGCCTCGCGTCACCTCCCAACGGCTGAGCCAATCCCGCTCCAGCGCCGGCTCACCGCGCACGGCCGCCCCCCACGCCAGGGGGCACTCATGGCCCACCACCAGGGGCCTGCGCTTGAAGGGCAGCGCGCCGTGGCGGTAGCCATGCAGATGCACCGCGTCCGGCGCGTCCCGCGCTTCCAATTCCAGGAGCCACGCGCCCGCCGCGTCCATGTCTTCCCAGACGTCTTCCAGCCGCTCGGCGCGCCACGTGCTCTGCTCCACGCGCAACCCCGGTACGCCCAGCAGCCCGTTCCACTGGGCCGCGGTGAGGGGCGCGCCCAGGGTGGCCAGCGTCACCGATACGCCCCGCTCGCCCAGCGCCCGGCACAACTCCAGCGCGGACGTCCACTCCACGCCCGAGGTGGCCGCCGTCATGAGCACCCGGCGCACCGGTCTCCCACCGCTCGAGGACGCGGGCGAGGGAAACCAGGGCGAGGGACGTTCACGCATGGGCATACAAGGGGTAACACAGCCAGACGCATGAGCCAGACGGGGGGCCTCTTGGCCTCCAGGCTGGTGAACGGAGCACCCCTCCTCGCGATGACTCGTCAACGCTTCGCATGCGCGGAAGCGGACAGTGCGCACTCCTGCCCTCAAAACGTGCTTGTCAGTCCAGCAGCCACCGGCGGTCGCGCGCGGCGCCACCCCGTCCAGAGCGCGAGCCCCAACGCGGGCAGCGCGAGCAGGTCCTCCGCGTCCGCGACGTGGAAGACAGGGCGAAGCGAGGGGAATGGCCCTCCGCGGACTCCCGCGACGAGCGCGCGCACCGGCCATTGGAGGGCACCCAGGCTCCAGCGCCACGCTTCCGCCGCCCAGGGCCACACCTGGATGGCGGAGAAACCCACCGCCGTGAAGAGCACCGAGGCCATGAGCACCCAACGCGAGGGACGCACCGCCCGGCCCCCGCGCGCGGCCAGCACCTCCCACCCCGCCTGGAGCAACAGGGGGAAGAAGACCAGGCCCGCCACGTCCGAGAGCTTCCCCGTCCACCCCGAGGGCCAACGCGCCTTGAAGACATGATCGTTGAGCACCCACAGCACCAGCGCGCCGAGTGACACCGGGTGCAGCAGGGCGCTCGCCGGAAAGGGCTCCTCGTCCGGCGGCGTGGAAGGGCCCCTCATGGGCTCAGTTCTCCGTGAGCTGGACCTCGAGCCCCTTGGGCACCTCCAACTCATCGTCCGGCCCGCGCACGTCCACCGAGGCAGACCAGTCCACCTCGACGACGCCTCCGATGGGCTCGGCCTGCCGCTCCACTTCCAGTTGGAAGGAAGTCTCGCAGCGCCGTGTCTCCACACAGGGTTTGGAGAACACCACCGTATACAGCGGCAACGCCCCCGAGGAATCCGTTCCCTCGAGGACGAACACCTTGAGTTCCTGGGGCATCCCGTCCCGGACGAGCCGGGCCCGGAACCAGGGCTTCGCCGCGGCGGCATCCCCGGCCGGGGGAATCCAGCGCGCGGACAGCTCGACGCTCAGGCCGCCATAGACACCCTTGTCGCTCGCGGACGATTGGGTCACGACGACCGACAGGGAGCGGCTGGCCGCGGGCGACCCGGCGTCCAATCGAATGGGACGGCCCTGGAGACTCGCCTCCTGATGCCAGGAGTCGGGAGGCGAGGTGGCGATCACCGCGGCGCTCCCCGCCAGGAGCACCAGGGCCGCGGCACGGCGATGGGAACGGGGAGAGAGCCAGGGGAGCGACATGGGCGACCTCGCGTCGAGGGTTACTTCTTGGCGTCGGGAGCCGGGGCCGCGTCCTTGGCCGCCGCGTCCGTCTTCGGCTTGCGCAGGGGGCAGGAGGCGATGGCGCCGTTGGGGTCCACCGCGTCCTTGCCGGAATCCACCTTGAGAATCTTCCGGTCCTCGCCGATCACGAAGGTGTAGCGGTTGGCCAGGTTCATCACCGGCATCTTCACGTCGTAGAGGTTCGTCAGCTTCGCGTCCGGATCCGGAATGAAGGCGAAGGGCGCCTTGAGCGAATCCTTGAACTTGATGAGCGATGCCGCGTCGTCCGTGCTCACGGCGAGCAACTGTCCGCTGAGCTTCTCCACGTCCTTGTACCGGTCTCGGTAGGCGGACAGCTCCTTGGTGCATCCGCCGGTGAAGGCCTTGGGGAAGAAGGCGAGGATGACGGGGCCCTGCTTCACCATTTCCGACAGCGAGTGGGACTTGCCGGAGGTGTCCTGCACCGTGAAGTCCGGTGCGACCTCTCCGGCCTGGGGGGTGGCTCCCGCGAGGAAGCCCGCTACGAGCGTGGCAGTGAGCATGCCCGAGGGCTTATCACTTCTCGCCCATGCGCGCCCACACGGCCGCGGCGGCCTCGCGCGCCTGTTCCGCCACCACGCTCGGATTGACCGACAGGGCCCGGCGCGCCCACACCCGCCACACGCCGTCCACCATGACCGACTCCACGTGGCGCGAGCCCAGACCGAACGCCACGTGCCAGGCGAGATTGTCCGCCGTGAGCGGCGTGGCCGGCAGGTAGTCCATGACGAGCAGGTCCGCCACCGCGCCCTCGCGCATGGGCCCCATCTGCAGCCCGAACGCCTGCGAGGCCAGGCGCTGGCCATTGGCCAGATAACGCAGCACGTCGATGGGCTGTCCCGCGTCTCGCGAGCGCAGCCAGGCCGCCTGGGCCTCGGCGAACATGTCCGCGCTCACCCCGTCCGCGCCCAGCGTGGCCCGGTGGCCGAACTTCAACGCCGGGGCGTAACCCACCTCGGCCTCCATGTTCGAGCGCGGCGTGTGCGCCAGCCACGCGCCCGTGGGCAGCAGCTGCGCCAGCTCCGGCCACGCCAGGTGGCCCACGTGCGCCAGCAACGTCTGAGGGGACACCAGCCCGCCGTCCACCAGCCGCGTCACGGGCGAGGCGCCATAGCGCTCCACGGACAGCTTCTCGTCGAGGGGGTCCTCGGCCAGCGGCACGTGCAGCCCCGTGCCCGAGCTCTTCAAGGCCTCGGCCAGACCCTCCAGGGCCTCCTTGCCCACGGTGAAGAGCGGCGCCGAGCCCACCTGCCCGCGCAAGCGCCCCCGCGCCTTGCGCGCGAAGGACACCGTCTCCTCCAACCCCTCTTCCCGCCCCAGCGCGCCCCGGCGATCCGTGACGGCGTAGGACAGCACGCCCCGCACGCCCACCTCGTGCAGCCCCCGGCCCGCCCGCAGCAGCGAGCCCTGGACGGCCCGAGGCGAGGAATGCAACTCAAAGAGCGTGGTGGTGCCGCACTGCAACGCCTCCAGACCGCCGGCCGTCGCGGCCACCTGCACGGCGTCCAGGTCCAGCGCGTCCTCGTAGCGCCAGCGCACCTTCTCCAGCAGCTCCTGGTAACCCTCCAGCTTCGGACGGGGCATGCCACGGCCCAGGCTCGCGGAGAGCCGCTGGTGCGCGCTCACCAGCCCTGGGAAGACGAGCTTGCCCGAGAGCGCGAGCACCTCGTCGTCCGGCGCCGCCGCCAGGTCGGGGCCGCGCGCCACGATGCGCTCGCCCTCGATGCGCAGGTCCACCCGCTCGACGCACGCCGGCTCGAGTTCGACAACGATGCCACCTTTCAGGAGCGTGCCCACCCGTCCCTCCGGTCAATCCGCGGCCACTTCAAATCTTCGACGTCCGCGCGCCCCCACCTCCACGCCGACAAGGCCGCACACTAGCACTCCCCTCCCCGCGCGTCCCCATCGCACGAACACGTGGGGAGAAGACATGCTCCCGCCCACCCGGGGCCACCCCACGCACCACCCTCGGGGACACCCTCGTGTACTCCCGGTGAACGGACTTCCAGGTGCGGCGTTCACTGCCCGAGCATGGCCCGCACGCACCCGCCCGCGCTCACGGCCGGGCGAAAACCGAGCGCTTAGCTGATGGCGCCATGACCTCTCGCCTCATGGTGCGCGTCTCCCTCCGCATCACGCTGCCGCTGCTCACCGCCCTGGCCTGCTCGGATCGTTACATCGGACCGAGACGGGGAGTTGATCCCCTGGCCAACGTCCCGGACCGTGGACTCCCCTCCGCGCCCGCTCCGGCCCCCCTGCCCGCGCGAACCACCTGCGCGGGACGCATCGGGCTCACGGGCACCCAGCAATGGAGCGTCACCCACGAAGGGCGCACGCGCAGCTACCGCGTCCACCTGCCCCCGGGCTACGACGCCACCCGGCCCACGCCCGCGGTGTTCGCCTTCCATGGCTATGCCTCCGACGAGCACGAGCTGGAGGCGCTCAGCGGATTGAATCCGGAGGCGGACGCGAGCGGCTTCATCGTCGTCTACCCCCGGGGACTCAACCGCACGGAGCTCACGGGCGGCTCGGCGCCAGGGGACGAGGACACGCGCGCCTGGAACGCGGGCATCTGTTGCGGACCGGCCCGGGACGAGCACGTGGACGACGTGGGCTTCGTGGACACGCTGCTCGCGGACCTGGACACCCGCGTGTGCCTGGACCCGCGCCGCCTCTACGCCACGGGCTTCTCCAACGGCGCCTTCCTCGCCTACCGGCTCGCCTGTGAACGCTCGGCGCACTTCGCGGCCATCGCTCCCGTGGCGGGCGCGGAAGGCCATGGCCCCTGCGAGCCCGGGCGGCCGGTGCCGGTGATGCACTTCCATGGCACCGATGACGCGACCATCCGCTACCCGGGCGGCACGCATGAGCTGCTCAGCGCGCCCTACCCCTCCGCGGCGGAGTCCGTGGCGCGCTGGGCCGAGCGCGATGGCTGCACGGGCAACCCCTCCAACACGTATGCCCGGGGTGACAGCGCCTGCGACACCTACGCGCCCTGCTCCCGGAACGCCGCCGTCACCCTCTGCACGTCGCGGGGCGCCGGCCACACCTGGCCCGGGGGACTCGTGCCTCCGGACCTGGGCGCCACCACGCGGGACCTGGACGCGACCCGGGAGATGTGGCGCTTCTTCGCCGCTCACCCTTTGTCCGGCCCGGTGTCCGGCCCGGCGTCCGGCCCGGCCCCGTGACGCAAGAGTCCCAGCAGTTGCCCGGTGGAGAGCGCCATGGCGCCATCCGCCTCCGACAACAGGCTGCTGGCCAGATCGCGCTTCTCCTCGTGCAGCGCGAGGATCGCCTCCTCGATGGTCCCCTCGGCGATGAGGCGGATCACCGAGACGGTCTTCGTCTGACCGATGCGATGGGCCCGATCCGTGGCTTGATCCTCGGCCGCCGGATTCCACCAGGGGTCCAGGTGCGCCACGTAATCCGCCGCGGTGAGGTTGAGCCCCGTGCCTCCCGCCTTGAGCGAGATGAGGAAGACATCCCCCTCGCCCCGCTGGAAGGCCGCCACCCGCTCCTCGCGCTCGCTGGCCGGTGTCTGCCCGTCCAGGTATTGCGAGGACACCCCCCGGGCCTCCAGCGCCTCGCGCACCAACGCCAGGTGCCTGACGAACTGACTGAAGACGAGCGCGCGTCCACCCTCGGCGCGCAGCACGTCCATCCACTCCAGCAGGCGCTCCAACTTCGAGGACGACGCGGAGGAGTCCGCGTCCACGAGCCGGGGATGGCAGGCCGCGAGCCGCAACCGCGTGAGCGCCGCCAGCACGGCGAAGCGCTTCTCCGGGCCCTCCGCCTTCTCGATCCGGTCGAGCGCCGCGAGCCGTGTGTCCTCGTACAGCCGGCGCTCCGCCTCGGAGAGGGTGACGGGCACCACCGTCTCCACCCGGGCGGGTAGCTCGCGCGCCACCTCGCGCTTGGTGCGCCGCAACAGGAAGGGACGCAGCACCCGGGCGAGGGCCGCGCGCGCCCGGGGATCCTTCTCGCGCTCGATGGGACCGGCGAAGCGCGTGCGGAAGGACTCCCGGCTGCCCAACAGGCCCGGGAAGACGAGCCGGAAGAGGCTCCACAATTCCGACAGGCGGTTTTCCACTGGCGTGCCCGAGAGCGCCACGCGGGCCTCGGCCTGAACGCCTCGCGCGGCCCGGGCCCGCGCCGTGTCGGGGTTCTTCACCGCCTGGGCCTCGTCCAACACCAGGGTGCCAAAGGCCACGGCCTGGAAGCGCGCCGCCTCCCGCGTCAGCAGCGAGTAGCTCACCACCACCACGTCCCCCGGCCCCATCCCGGCCAACAAGGACTCCCGCTCGGCATCATTATATGCGTGCATGCGCAGGGAAGGCGCGAAGCGCTCGGCCTCGCGCATCCAGTTGAAACACACCGAGGTGGGCGCCACGACCAGCGCCGGGCCTGACTCCGCGCGATGCAGCAGCAGCGCGAGCGTCTGCAGTGTCTTGCCCAACCCCATGTCGTCCGCCAGGCACCCGCCGCCGCCCCACGCCGTCAGGCGCGCCATCCAGACGAAGCCCTCCCGCTGGTAGTCACGCAGCTCGGCCCGAAGTCCCTCGGGCACGGGCACCTCGCTCCCAGAGGCCTCGCGGATGCGGCCCGCCAACCGTCGCCAGTCCGGCGGCGCCTCCACGTCGGCGCCCTCCCCGGCGAGCCCATCCAACACGGGCGCCGCCGCCGCGCTCACCTCCCACCGGCCCCGCGACGCATGCGCCACATCCACCAGCGGCTCGAGCTGCTGACGCAACGTCTCCGTGAGCCGCAGCCACTTGCCCGGAGCCAATGGCACGTAGCGATGGCCCCGCCGCAGCGCGTCCAGCAACACCGCCAACGCCACCCGCTCCTCCTCCACATGAAGTGCCCCCTCCACACCGAACCAGTCCCGCTCGCGTTGCACCGACACCTTCAAGCCACTCGCGTCCGGGGAATGCAGCACGGACCAGGGATGCTCCTCCCACTCCACGCGCAGCGAGGGGCCCACCTCGGCCCGCAGCCGCTCCAGGAAGTCGAGCGCCACCTGCGTCCCCTCCCAGCCCATGCGGCCGTGCACCTCACCCGACAGGCCCAGCCGCGCCATCACCGCGGCCACCTCCTCGCGCTCGGACTCCAGGGTCCGGCGGGTCCACACCCGCTCCCCCTCCCGTGAGCCCCGGACGATCTCACTGCCTTCTCCCGGCACCCGGGGGGACGCTTCCGCCAGGGGCCGCACGTACCACCTCCCCTCCAGACCCTCCCCTCCCGTGGGCCGCAGCCGGAGCAACAACCCGGGCTCGGCTGGAACCTCGTGTCCCTCCCATAGGGGAGGCAGGGACACGGGAAAGCCCGCTTCCAGGCTCTCAAGCCGCTCCAACAACTCCGTGCGCCACGCGCCCGACAGCGGCCCCCCGAGCGCCACCACCGTCCCCAGCACCGCCAGGGCCGCGGGCGAGGCGGAGACCAGCGTCAGGCGGGCGTCCTCGGGCTCGACGAGCAGCCACGGCAGGAGGGTCTTGTTGCGAAGCGCCTCTCGTCCCCACTCCAGCACCGGCGCGCCGCCCACGCTCGGCCGCACCCACATCCCCCCCTGGGCCTCGTCCTCCGTGACGGAAAAACCCAGCGGCAGCGAGCGCACCCGCGGGGACACGCGCGGACGGGACGCGAGCCCCAGCAGGGGACTGTGCGCGAGCAGCTTCAGGGCCTGCACCAGCAGCGGATGGCGCTCGGCCGCGCCCGGGTGACGCTCCATCAACAGACACAGCTCGAGCGCCTGCGTTTCCTCGGGCGAGGTCAGGAGCGCCCGGACCTCGGGCAGCTCGCGCGCGGTCACCGGGTAGCCCCTGGAGAAGCCGCCCCTGGGCAAGGGCCTGGATACCTGGAGCCGCAGCCGCGCGGTGCCCGCCTCCACCCCGTCCAGGAGGAAGCGCACCCGGGAGACCGCCTGGGATTCACCTCGGGCGAGCGACGGGAGACGGACCTTGTCCAACGCCTCCAACAGCTCACGGCCCGGCTTCACGAAGAGGCGTTCGGCGAGCTGGGCGTTCTGCTCCGCGCGCCGTGAGTCCCCCAGGGCGTCCAGCCACGTGTCCAACGCGAACAGCGAGTGGGCACAGCGCGCGTCGTCCCCGCGGCCACACAAGGAGCACACCAGGGCCACCTCGCCCGCGAGCACCCCGAGCGGTTCCACCCTCACGCAACGCGCGTGCACGTCCGCGCGGTGGGACTTGTGCGCGTCCGTCCTCGGCGAGGACTCGTGCACGTGCGCGACAAGGGGCTCGCCCTGAAGGCGCAAGCGCAGCACCCCGGGGGGCTCGGCCCGGGGCCCGGTCCTCTCGAAAACCCTCGCCCGGAGCCGTCCCAATGCCTGGACCAGGGGTACCAGGCGCGCATCCGTGGGCGAAGGGGGTTCGTACGCCTGGACGGCCTCCAGGCCTCGCGGCCGGCCCGGGGAGGACGTGGGCTCCAGGGTCGCGAGCCAGGCGAGCCCCAGCGCCACCAGGTGCTCGCAAAACCCCTCCCGGGCGAAGAGCGCGCACGAGCACTCGGCGTCCAGGCCTCGCGCATCCTCGGTGATGCGGGCCCGCTGGAACGCCCGGCCCTCGCCCCGGACGCGCCCCTGGAGACCCCGGCCGGAGAGGGCCCACGACACGACGTGCCGCCCCGTCGCCAGCGCTTGTCCCCGGGCATAGACCTTCGCGCCCGCGATGTCTCTCAGCCGCTCGGGAGCGAGCGCGCGTGTCAGGGAAGGGAGGGAGGATGACTTCTCGGGTGGAGTCGACGACATGACCTCCAAGATAATCCAAGGACGCGTGCGCGCTCTCTTTTCCTGGAGGCTTTTCGCGGGAAGCCGCCTCGCGGGGCGGCCGGGCAAGCACGGCCCGGCCGCCCCCACGGCGGTGGCTAGCCGTTCACGTGCTGCCACGCGGGGCGGCCGCTGATGCGCTTCCACCACGACGCCACGTGGGGACGTTCGGCGATGAGGCCGCCCTGGGGAGTGGAGGAGAGGTATTGCAGGTAGGGCAGCCAGCAGATGTCCGCGAGCGAGAAGAGGTCTCCCGCGAGGTAGCCCTGGGTCCTCAGCGCCCGGTCGACGACATCGAGGGCGCGGGCACATCCGTCACGGCCCTTCTCCACCTTGGCCTGGTCCGGCGTGCCCTCGCGCCTGAAGACCGTCTCGAAGACGATGGCCAGGCAGTGCGGCGAGAAGTTGGACTGCTCGACGCTGATCCACTGCTCCATCCGGCCCAGGGACGGGGAGTCGCTCGGGGTGAGCTTGTGCCCCGGCAGCCGCGCGTCGAGGTAGCGGATGATGGCGCGCGACTCGTACATGGAGAAGCCGTCATCCTCCAGGAAGGGAACGACTCCGAAGGGCTGCTTCGCCAGGTACTCGGGGGACTTCTGGTGGCCCTTCGTGATGTCCACCATCACGAATTCGGCCACATGGTTCTTCTCCGCGAGCGTGGTGAGCACCTTGCGCGTGCAGGTGCTCATCGGATGACCGTAGAGCTTCATGCGTGCTGCCTCCTCTGGGGATTGAAGCAGCGCGAGGGTAGCCAAGCCCCCTCGCGCCCGCGTCAACCTTCCTCACCCGAGGGATGGGAAGCACACACTTCGAGTCAACGGCTCACGGCGCTTACTGGTACCACTTCTGGTTGGCGCTGCCGGTGCAGGTCCACTGGACGAGCTTGGCGCCGCTGTTGGTGTTGTGGTCCACGATGTCCACGCACTTGTTGGACTGGGG